>SAMEA3663057__coassemble_79_pt1 | contig 43628 bp, 30 predicted proteins | sample SAMEA3663057__metabat2_high_PE_009 | metagenome-assembled genome bin SAMEA3663057 (sample SAMEA3663057) | pig gut metagenome | biome: pig gut; feature: pig-associated habitat; material: faeces | place: France | collected 2012
TTATATAAATAAAAATAAAAAATAATTAAAAAAAATAAATAAAAAAATAAAAAATCATAAATAAGAAAATCCTATTTATGATAAGTTTCATTATTAATAATTTTAAAAGCTCTATAAATCTGTTCTAATAAAAAAACTCTAAATAACTGATGAGGAAAAGTCATTTTAGAAAAAGAAATTAATTCATTGGCAGTATTTAAAACTTTACTAGAAATTCCAAGAGATCCACCAATTATGAAAGTAATTGAACTATTATAATTAATAGAAATATTATTAATTTTTTCAGAAAATTCTTCAGAAGTGAATTGTTTACCTTTTAAGTCTAGGCAAATCACATAAGAATCTTTCTTAATATTATTTAAAATATTTTCTCCTTCTTTTTCTTTTACAATTAAAAGTTCTTTATCACTTGCATTATTTGGAATTTTTTCATCAGGTAATTCAGTAATATTTAATGAACAATATTTATTTAATCTTTTACTATATTCATCAATAGCATCACGGAAAAATTTTTCCTTAATTTTTCCAACACAAATAATATTAATATGTAACATCTAAATCATCTACTTTCAAATAAATTAACTAACATCAATAACTGGAGTATGATTAAAGCGTGTAGCAACACTAAGCTTTATTGCTTTTTCAGGGTAGTCTCTTTCCATTATTTCTTCCATTACAGTTTTATAGGCTAATTCTGGAAAATTATTTTCTTTGCTTAAATGTCCAAGCATAACATTTTTTAGCCCTGAATCTATCAAGTGTGAAATTGTTTCACCAGCCATATTATTAGATAAATGTCCTAAAGGACCAGAAATACGTTCCTTTAAATGATATGGGTAAGGTGAACATTTCAAAATATTTGGATCATAATTTGATTCCAAAAGTAAAAAAGAACTTTTTTCTAAATTTTTAATTATTTCTGGAGTAATATGACCTATGTCAGTTGCAACACTAATTTTTTTATCATTTTTAAAAATATTAAATGCACATGGATTGGCAGCATCATGCGGAATTGAAAAAGGATGAATCTGCAAATCACCAACTGAGAAATCTTTTGAGAAATCAAAAAGATGAATATAATCAGTTTTAATTTTATTAGCTTGTTCTGGCATCGCATTCAAAGTTTCAATATTTGTATAAACCGGAATATTATATTTTTTAGATAATGTTCCTAAAGACTTAACATGATCAATATGCTCATGTGTTACTAAAATTGCATCTATATCTTCAATATTAACATCAATATCAGATAAAGAATTTACAATTTTTTTTGCACTTTCTCCGCAATCAATCAAAATTTTTGTCTTATCTGTTTCTACAAATAAACTATTTCCTGAACTACCACTAAACAAGCTACAAAATTTAAACATTATATTCATCCTTCTCTTATTCTTTTACTCTTGTAATATCAGCACCTAATTTTCTGAATTTTTCTTCAATATTTTCATAACCTCTATCTATATGAGATAAATTATATAATTCTGTTGTGCCTTCAGCTATAACGCCTGCAATAATTAAAGCTGCACCTGCTCTTAAATCTGTTGCATAAACTGGAGCACCAGATAATTTTTCAACACCTTCAAAAATTGCAGTTTTACCTTGAGGTGAAATTTTTGCTCCCATTTTATTTAATTCATTTGTATATTGGAAACGTGATTCCCAAATACTTTCATTAATAATACTAGTTCCTTTTGCAATTGATAAAGTAACACCCATTTGAGGTTGTAAATCTGTAGGAAAACCAGGATATGGAAGAGTTTTAATGTTAGCTTTATTAGGTCTTGTGTTACACCAAACTCTAATTTGATCTCCATCTTCTTCTACATGTCCACCAATTTCAATTATTTTAGCTGTAAGACATTCTAAATGCTTTGTTATACAATTTTTAATAAGTATATCACCTTTTGAAGCAACAGCTGCAAGCATAAAAGTACCAGCTTCAATTTGATCAGGAACAACTGAATATGTAGCTCCACCTTTTAGCTCTGGAACACCATTAATTTTAATAACATCAGTTCCGGCCCCACGAATATCAGCACCCATTGTATTTAAAAAGTTTGCAACATCAACAATGTGAGGTTCTTTTGCAGCGTTATCAATAATTGTTGTACCTTCTGCTAAAACGCTAGCTAGCATAACATTTATTGTTGCTCCAACTGAAACGATATCTAAATAAATAGATGTTCCAACTAATTTTTCAGCAGATGCCTGAATTTTTCCATTTGAAACATTAACAGTTGCACCTAAAGCTTCGAATCCTTTAATATGTTGATCAATAGGTCTTGCACCTAAATTACAACCACCAGGTAAACCAACTTCAACATCTTTACATCTACTCAAAAGAGCTCCAATTAAATAATAAGATGCTCTAAATTTGCTTGTCATATCTAAAGGTGCCTTGTGTTCACAAATATCAGTTGCATCTATTGTAATTGTATTTTTATCAATCCATTCAATTTTTGCGCCTAATTTTGACAAAATTTCGCAAGAAATTTTAACGTCACTAATATTAGGTAAATTCTCTATAGTACATTTTCCATTTATAAGTAAAGCAGCTGGAAGTATAGCAACTGCTGCATTTTTTGCTCCGCTGATAGTAACTTCACCTTTAAGTGGAGTTCCACCATTTATAACTAATTTTTCCAATTAGAATACCCCCTAAACATAATGTATAAACAATCACTATAGGTTATAACATAAAAACTTAAATTTGACAACAAAAATTTAAATTTTATTCTAAAAATGAAAGAAGTTCGATTAATTTAAACTTAAAATTGATGTCTTCTTGGCTAGTATCACTAACTAAAGCGTATTCTTCTTCAGGTAAATTGTCTTTAATTTTTTTCTTAGATTCATCTGGAACTACACCTGTAGACATATCAACAAAACATAATGGAGGGAACATCACACACCACCAATTTTGACCAGAAGCACTTCCAATTTCAACTTTTAAAGCATCATAGTAACCAGCTGGCAATGAAATATCTCCATAATACTTTGTTGGAAAATAAGAATTTCCTATATCAATTTTTACATCATAATCATATCCATTTTCTTCAATTGTCTTTTTAGCAATTTTATAAAATTCATCTTGATGTTCTTTTGCAATTTCAATTGCATCATCTTTTGAAGTAATATTTTTGGTTAATGTATTCATATAATTAATTAAATTATCGCGAACAATATATTTTAAATGTTGATCCTCATCAGAATCACTATTAGCAATAACATGCAGTCTAAAAACACTGTTCGAAATGTTTTCAGACACAGCAGAAACATAAGATAAAGCTGATACTATAATGTAAATTGCTAGCAATATAACAACTAGTAAAAGTCTTTTGAAAACTTTCATATAAAATCCTCCTTTGTGATATTTTTGTATTTTAATAAAATTATTAACTAAATTTAAAAAAATATACACAAAAGGAAAAAAATAATAATTTGTCGAAAATCGATGTCGAATATGGACGAACGATTTATTTGTAATATTATTGACATATTTGAATTAAATTGGTAAAATTTTCCATATAGTTTTTAACTAGGAGGCAAAAGAAAAATGGAATATGTGGGACACCAAAACATAAAAAAACTTTGCAATTTTTATGTAAGTGATTTACATTTATCTGTAATGTTATTACCATATTTAAGTAAGCAGATAAATGAGGATGTTGAAATAACCACTATTTTTGAAAAATTAGATAAAGAAAATATAGAAGCAGTATTAGAAAAATTAAATGTTAAAAATAAAGAAGAAATATTAAATATAAATTGGTTTAATAGCAATAAAGATACATATGAAAAAATTGAAAATACAATAGATAAAAGTATAAAAAATAATAAAAAAACTACCATAATAATAGGTGGAAATAAAAATTACATTTCAGAAAACAATGAAACAATAATGAAATATTTAAATAGTAAGAAAAATATTTCAAATATTAAAATTATTGATTGTTATAATGTCGAGGAAGTTGGAATGGACATGAAATCAATAGTTAAAAAATACGACGGATTGCTTAATACATCAGGGGAAGTTGCAATTTAAAAAACTATACTTGACTAAAAAACAAAAGTGTTATAATATTAGTAAATCAAAAAACATTAAAAAATGATTATTGAAAGGAGCTAATATTATGGAAGAAAAATATGAAGCTGCATTAAATTGTTTAAAAAAATATGATCAAGAACATATTTTAAAAAACTATGAAAATATGTCTCAAGAGCAAAAAGAAAAATTATTAAATCAAATATTAACAATTGATTTTAACCAAATTAAAGAATTATATGAATCAACAAAAAAAGAAATAGATTTTGCTAATGATAAAATAGAACCAATTGGTTATGTTGATAAATCTGCATTATCAGATGAAGAATTAGCTAAATATAACAAATTAGGTGAAGATGCAATTAAGCAAGGAAAATATTCAGTAGTAACAATGGCGGGTGGTCAAGGAACAAGACTTGGACACAGCGGGCCAAAAGGAACATTTATGTTAGGATTAAATCCTGATAAATCAATATTCCAAGTTTTAGCAGAATCATTAAAACAAAACAATGAAAAATACGGAGTAACAATTCCATGGTACATAATGACAAGTAGAGAAAATAATGACCAAACAGAAAAATTCTTTAAAGAAAACAATTATTTCGGTTATGACCAAACAGCAATTATTTTCTTTAAACAAGGTGAACTACCAATGTGCAGTGAAGAAGGAAAGCTATTAATAGATGAAACAGGAGCAATTAAAGAAGCAGCTGATGGACATGGTGGAATATTTGAGTCTATGAGAAAAAATGGTATTATTACTGACATGAAAAAAAGAGGTATTGAATGGGCTTTTATTGGACCAGTAGACAATATATTGGTAAAAATGGTAGATCCAACATTACTAGGTGTTGCATTAGATAAAAAAGTTTTAGCAGCAGGAAAAAGTGTTGTAAAAGCAGGTCCAAAAGAAAAAGTTGGAGTTTTCTGCAAAAGAAATGGAAAACCTGGAGTTGTAGAATATACTGAAATAACAACTGAAATGGCTGAAGAAACAGATGAAAATGGCGAATTAAAATTTGGAGAATCACACATTAATTGTAATTTATTTAATGTATCTGCAATTGATGAGGTAAGCCAAAAGAAATTACCATATCACTGTGCACACAAAAAAGCAAAATATATAAATGAAAATGGAGAATTAGTTGTTCCAGAAAAACCAAATGCATTTAAATTTGAATCATTTATATTTGATGCATTTGATATGTTAGATGATATGGCAATACTAAGAGTAAAAAGAGAGGAAGAATTTGCTCCAGTAAAAAATGCTGAAGGAAATGACAGTCCAGAAACTGCAAGAAAATTATATAATGATTACTATGGATTAAACTAAATAAAAAAGTAAAACCCTTACAAATTAGGGTTTTATTTTTTTGCCCAAATATATATTATAAAAATAATTTACAAATAATAAAATTTATGTAATAATAATAAATAGATGTTAACAAAGTAATCATAAATTTTCAGCAATAATATATAATAAAATAGGATTAAAAATATTGGAGTAGTTTATGGAAAAATTAGAAAATAATTTAGAAAAAAAAGAAATTAAAAATAATAATGAAGATATTCCTAACAGAAAACAAAAAAACACACTTGAAGAAAGAGATACAACAGGGGATACAAAAATATTTCAACCAATAAAGAAAGAAGATATTGAAAGAGAAAAAAGAAAACTAGCAGCCATTAAGGAAAATCAAAACAATGTTCCACAAAAAACAGAGGAAAAGAAAGAAGAAAAAAAATATAATAATGATGAAGAAAAAAATAAAAATGTAAAACTAAATAATTATCAAGTAAATAACAAGAAAGTAGAGTTAAAGCCACAAACAGAAGTAAAAACAGAACAAAAAGATAATAAGAAGACAAATTCAAAAAATACAATTAAAAAAATTTTAACAAGTTTATTAATACTAATTATTTTAATATTAGTAGTAACAATTTTTTCAACAATATTTGCATTAATGAGTGCAAATTCAAATACAATGCTAAAAGGCCTAAAAATGAACAACATTGAAGTATCAAATATGACTAAAGAACAAGTCTTTGAAAAATTACAAGATGAGTTAACAGATAATGAAAAAAATGTTGTTATTGCCAAAAGAGGTACATACTCAAAAGAAATAAAATTAAGTGATATAAGTGGATCATTTAAAATAGAAGAAGCAGTAAATGCAGCATATAACATAGGAAGAGATGGAAATATAGTAAATAATAATTACAAAACATTATCTACTATGATTAAAGGTGAAAACGTTGAAGTTCCATTTTCATATGAAGACGAAATGCTAGATAAAATTATAAATGACATCAGCATAGATATTCCTGAACTTGCAACAGAAGTGTCTTACGTAATAGATGGAGACAAATTAATAATAAAAAATAGCAAAGCAGATATTCAAATAAATAAAGAAGAATTCAAAAAACAAATAATAAATATTTTTTCAAATCCAAATGCAGAAGATTCATTTGAATTGCCAATTGAACAAGCAAAGAAAAAAGAAATAAATATTGAAAAAATATATAAACAAGTTTATAAACAACCAGTAAATGCTTATTACACAACAGAGCCAAGAAAAGTTTATAAAGAGGAAGAGGGAATTGATTTTGCAATTACTTTAGAAGAAGCAAAACAATTATTATCAGAAGATAAAATCGAATATGAAATTCCTTTAAAAAAGATACAACCACAAATAAAAGTTTCAGACTTAGACCAAGGAGCATTCCCAGATTTACTATCAACATTTACAACATATTATGGAACAGCAGATGCAAATAGAAACACAAATATTGCATTAGCTGCAAGAAGTATTAACAGTGTAGTTTTAATGCCAGGAGAAGTATTTTCATACAATACTTTAATAGGAGATTGTTCACCAAAAAGAGGATATAAAGCAGCAACTATATATCTAAACGGAGAACTTTCAACTGGAATTGGTGGAGGAATTTGCCAAGTATCAACAACACTTTACAATGCAGTTTTAAGAGCAAACCTAGAAATAGTACAAAGAAGAAATCACTCTCTAGGAGTAACATATGTACCAGCAGGCCAAGATGCAATGGTATCAATTGGAACATCAGACTTCCAATTTAAAAATAATAGAAATTATCCAGTAAAAGTAGTTGCATATACAGGAACAGGAAATGTAACATGTCAAGTTTATGGATTAAAACAAGAAACAGAGTATGAAGTAAAATTACAATCTAGAACAATAGAAAAAAATGAGCAAAAATATAAAGTTGAAACCTATAAAGTTTTATATTTAAACGGAAAAGAGGTTTCAAGAACTTGGTTATCAACAGATACATATAAATATCATCAATAAAACAAAAAGGACATTTTAGGGACGCGTACCTAAATGTCCTATTTTTTTTCAAAAAATGTAACAAATAATAATAATAAAAATATAATAAAATAATTTGAATTAAAAACAAGGAGGTACAAAATGCCAGAAGGTTATACATATCAAATGCTGCAAAGCGACATACAACAGCTAAAATCAACATATCCATTTTTAGAAATTGGAAGTATAGGATACACTGTTTTAGGAAGACCAATACCATACATAAGAATAGGTTCAGGAGAAAAAGAAGTATTTTATAATGGCGCATTTCATGCAAATGAATGGATTACAACTCCAATATTAATGAGATTTATAGAAGACTATGCAGCACAATATGCATTAAATGGAAGGCTTGGGGAATACAGTGCACGAGAATTATATAATGCAGTAAGCTTATTTATAGTTCCAATGGTAAATCCAGATGGAGTAGATTTAGTCACAGGAGGTTTACAACCTGTGGATAACCCATACAAAAATGCGCAAGAAATTGCAAAAAGTTTTCCAGACATACCATTTCCAAGTGGCTGGAAAGCAAATATTGATGGAGTAGATTTAAACTTACAATTTCCAGCAGGATGGCAAGAAGCAAAACAAATAAAATATTCACAAGGATTTACAAAACCAGCACCACGTGATTTCGTTGGAGATGGACCACTAGTAGCAAGAGAATCGCTTGCAATTTATAACTTTACATTAATACACAACTTTAGGTTAGTAATAGCATTTCATACACAAGGTCAAGAAATATATTGGAAATTTTTGAATTACAATCCACCATTTGCCGAATTTATAGGCCAGCAATTTAGCCGAGTAAGTGGATATGAGTTAGCAGATGTTCCATATCAATCAGGCTTTGCGGGATATAAAGATTGGTTTATCCAAAATTATAATAGACCGGGATTTACAATAGAAGCAGGAATTGGTGAAAATCCATTGCCAATAGAGCAATTTGGCGAAATATATAGAGATGTTTTTGGAATATTACTTTTAGGATTAATACTATAGTAAAATCAAAAAAATCAATTAAAAACTTGTTAAAATTAAACAAGTCTGTTATTATACATTTATAAAAATGAAACAAAACAAGACCGTCCCTAAATGGTTCAAATTTGAAACAAAACAAGACCGTCCCCAAATGTTTCAAAAAAGAAAGGATGATAATAATGGATTTTTTAGAAAAATACAATTATTGGTTAACAAGTGAAACATTCGATGAAAAAACACACCAAGAGTTAGCATCAATCAAAAATGATGAAAATGAAATTAAAGAAAGATTTTACAAAGATTTAGAATTTGGAACAGCAGGATTAAGAGGAGTAATTGGAGCTGGAACAAATAGAATGAACAAATACACAGTAACAAAAGCAACACAAGGTTTAGCAAACTATATTTTAAAAACAGGAAAACAAGATAAAGGAGTAGCAATAGCATTTGACTCAAGACATTTTTCACCAGAATTTAGTCAGTGGGCAGCACTATGTTTAAATGCAAATGGAATTAAAACATACCGTTTTGATACATTAAGACCAACACCTGTATTATCGTTTGCCGTAAGAGAATTAGGATGTGTTGCAGGAATTGTTGTAACAGCAAGCCACAATCCTCCAGAATATAATGGATACAAAGTATACTGGGAAGACGGAGCACAAATTGTTCCACCAACAGATGGAGAAATAATAGCAGAAGTTAATGCAATAACAGATTATTCTGTTATAAAAATGATGAACTTAGAAGATGCAATTAGTGCAGGTTTATATAATGTAATAGGAGAAGACATCGATAAAAAATACATTTCAGCACTAAAAAAACAAGTCTTAAATCCAGAAGCAATTAAAAATAATGCAAAAGATTTAAAAATAGTATACACACCATTACATGGAACAGGAAATATTCCAGTACAAACTATACTAAAAGAATTAGGATTTGAAAATGTATATGTAGTACCAGAGCAAGAAAAACCGGACGGAAACTTTCCAACAGTAAGTTATCCAAACCCAGAAGATCCAAAAGCATTTGCCCTTGCCTTAGATTTAGCAAAAAAAGTAGATGCAGACATAATTTTAGCAAATGACCCAGATGCAGATAGATTAGGAGTATTTGTAAAAAACAATGAAACAAGTGAATACGAAATGTTTACAGGAAACATGTCAGCACTTTTTATAGCAGAATATGAATTATCACAAAGAAAAGAAAAAGGCATTTTACCAGAAAACGGAGCAATGGTAACAACAATAGTATCATCAGACTTAACAAAAGCAATGGCAAAAGAATACAATATGAAACTATTTGAAGTATTAACAGGATTCAAATGGATAGGTGAAAAAATAAAACAATTTGAACAATCTGGAGAACATGAATACGTATTCGGATTTGAAGAAAGCTACGGATGCTTAGTAGGAACACATGCAAGAGACAAAGACGGAATAGTAGCAGTAATGGCAACATGTGAAGCAGCAGCATACTACAAATCAAAAGGAATAAGTGCTTTAGAGCAAATGGAAAACATCTATAAAAAATATGGATATTATAAAGAAGGACAAATAGCCTTAACATTCAAAGGAATAGAAGGCGCAGAAAAAATGAAAAACATGATGGAAAAACTACGTAAAAATCCACCAACAGAATTAGCAGGATTAAAAGTACTTGAATTTAGAGATTATCAAGAAAATATAATTAAGAACATAGCAACAGGAGAAACAAAAGAAACAGGATTACCAAAATCAAATGTATTGTACTTTGATTTAGAAAATTCAAGTTGGTGTTGTGTACGTCCATCAGGAACAGAACCAAAAATTAAGTTCTATTGTGGAGTTTGTACAGATAGCGCAGAAAAATCAAAACAACAATTAGAAGCATTGAAAGAGCATTGGGGGAATATATAATTCCCTCTTTCTTTTTTTGTTTTAAAAATGAATAAATTTCCTTGTTTTGAAAAAAATATAGTGATATAATTCTAATATAAAAAAGAAACATAAAGACCGTCCCCAAATGTGTCAAAAATGACACAAAAAAAGACCGTCCCCAAATGTTTCACAAACGAAAGGAGAAAATGAGCAAATGGCAGATGGAAATAAGCTTAAAGAAAAACTATTTAACCAAAAGAAAAATGGTTGGGAAGGACTAACAGAAAAACAAAGAAACGAAATATTCAACTATTGCAATGGTTACATGGGTTATTTAAATAAAGGAAAAACAGAAAGAGAAATAGTAAAAACATCAAAAGAAATGGCTGAAAAAGCTGGGTTTAAAGATATTAACAGCATGAAAACTTTAAAACCAGGAGATAAAATTTATTATATAAATAGAGATAAAAACATATATCTTGCAGTAATAGGAAAAGAGCCAATAGAGAACGGATTACACATAATAGGTGCACATGCAGACTCACCACGTTTAGATTTAAAACCAAACCCAGTATATGAAGACGGAGAATTTGCATATTTAAAAACACACTATTATGGAGGAATAAAAAAATATCAATGGACAACAATTCCACTTGCAATTCATGGTGTAATAGTAAAATCAAATGGTGAAAAAGTTGAAATTTGCATTGGTGAAGATGACATGGATCCAATCTTCACAATAACAGATTTATTACCACACTTAGCACAAGAACAAATGGAAAGAAAACTAAAAGAAGGAGTTAAAGGAGAAGACTTAAATCTACTTATAGGAAGCATTCCATATGATGATAAAGATGTATCAGAAAGAGTAAAATTAAACATATTAAATATTTTAAACGAAAAATACGGAATAACAGAAGTAGACTTCTTAAGTTCTGAAATAGAGCTAGTACCAGCCTTCAAAGCACGTACATTAGGCTTTGACAACAGCATGGTAGCTGCATATGGTCAAGACGATAAAATATGTGTATACACATCACTAACAGCAATACTAGAAGTAGAAAATCCACAAAACACAGCAGTATGTATGATAGTAGATAAAGAAGAAATAGGAAGCATGGGAAATACTGGAATGGAATCACATGTATTTGATACATTTATTTCTGAAATATTAAACAAAATGAACATAAACAAACCAAACTTACTAGACAAAGTCTTTGTAAACTCAAAAATGTTATCAGCAGACGTAGATGCAGGATTTGATCCAATATATGCATCAGCATCAGAAAGAAACAACTCAGCATTTTTAGGAAGAGGAGTTGGAGTAAACAAATACACAGGAGCAAGAGGAAAATCAGGAGCATCAGATGCAAATGCAGAATTTGTTGCATGGATACGTAACTTACTTGAAACAAATGACATAAGATATCAAATATCAGAACTAGGTAGAGTAGACCTAGGAGGCGGAGGAACAATAGCATACATTCTAGCAAACAAAGGAATGGATGTAATAGATTGCGGAGTCCCAGTATTATCAATGCATGCACCTTATGAAGTAACAAGTAAATTTGATGTATATTCTGCTTATAAAATGTATAAAGCATTTTTTGAAAATTAATAGAAAAAACGGTTCTAATAATTAGAACCGTTTTTCTTTTTGCTCAAATCATACATAAAATTAGCTAAATTGTAAACGGTTAGATTAATTAGAAAAATTAAGGAAAAAACTTATAACAAACCATCCAAAACAGGAAATCCTTAGTAGAAAAGCAATCGAATATGTTACAATAATATTACAAATTAAGAAAATTAAAAAAAGTACTTGTCAAAATTCGTCGAAAATGATATTCTAAATTTAGTAACATACGAAAGGAAAATGTTATGGAGAAAAAAATTAAACAAATGAAAAATGAAAACAATAGTTTAAAAACCAAAACAATGGTTTTAAGAACTTCAATAGTTATAATTTCATTAACGATATTAATTTTATCATTAATAACATTAGCATCAACAGTAAAAGCATCAGATAATCTAGCTTTTGGAAGATATAGATTCTACATAATGAGAGACCAATCACAACCAGAAATAGCAGAAACAGGCGACTTAGTAATAGCTCACAAAATGGACCCAGGAGAAATAAAAGCTGGAGATAAAATAGTATATAAAGGAAATGAATTTTACTATTGTAGCAAGGTAATTGAAACAAAAAAATCAAACATAGTAAATAAAATAATAATAGCAGAAAAAAATGGAATAAGTTATCAATTCGACGAAACAGAAATTAGTGGAAAAGTCGTAAAAGATATTCACAACTTAGGAAATATAATTTCATTTTTAAGGACTCCACTAGGAATAGTATTTTTCACATTATTTACAGCATGTGTATTTGCATTATTAAAAATATTAATTACATTTAGAACAGGCAACTAAAATGAAAAATACCCTAAAAAGATAATACTTAAAATATTTAAAATATTTTAATATTATAAATATTTCAACAAAAGAAAGGGGGAAAAATTAGAATGGAAAAACAAAAGAAATCAATAGGAGCAATAGTTCTAGTTATCTTATTATTGATAGCAACAATCGTTTCTTTAATATTAGCTACATATGCATGGGCTAAATATACATCAACACAATCAGGTTCAGCAACAGCAGAAGTAGCTAAATGGAATGTTTCATTTAATGAAGGTAAAAATTCTTTTACTGGTCACTATAATCATGTTGTAGATGGTAAAATTGCACCAGGAACAGAAGGTGAGTTCACAATTACTCCTACAGCAAGTTCTACAGAAGTATGTTTTGATTATACAATAAAAATTGATAATGTTCAACTTTTAAATGGAACTACAGTATTAGGTAATGATGATGTATTAGCTGATGGTGTTACAGTTGCACAAGTCTTAAGTCATATTCAATTTAAATCAGGTTCTACAGTACTTTCAAATGGTGCAGCTGGTACAGGTGAATTAACAGGAACATATAACTTAGGTACAACAAATCATAATTCTACTACAGGAACATCTTCAGATCCAACTAGTCATACAATTACATGGGTATGGCCATATCAATTAACTACAGAAGGTGCAACAGTAGAAGAAAAAGCTGCATATGATAAAATAGATACAGCAGCAGGAAAATTTGCTGCAGGTACAACTGGAGAAGGAGAAAACGCAAAAGCTAATGATTTAAAATTAAAAGTAAACTATACAATCACAGCTGTTCAAGTTAATCCAAAGACTGGTCATGCAAACAACTAATAAATAATAACATGAGGGAATTAGCCCTCATGAAAGAATATATGAAAGAAATATATTCTTTCATGAAGGCTAATTTTATACTATACAAAAAAATCAAAAGAAAAGAGGGGTATATAAATGAAAAGCACAAATGAAAATCTAAACCAAGAAAAAAACGTAAATTACAACAACGAGAAAGAAAATACAAAATTAGAAAAAAATATAATAATAAGCTTAATAATTTTAGCAATAATTCTACTATTTATTTCAACTTTTTTTATTCATGACATAATAGATACAGGAACAATTAATTCAACACAAACAACACAAATAAACTATCCAGAAACAAATAAACCAGATGATAATAACAATAATAACAGTAATAATAACAACAATAATAATAATGGTAACAATAATAACGATAACAACAATAATGACATCAATAATGGCAACAACAGCGGTAATAACAGCGGTAACAATAACAACAACACACAACCAATCATAGTAGACGAAGAAGCAAGAATAAGAATACTAGAAGAATCAACAGACTGGAGTCAATTAAAAGAATTAGATATATTCAAAACAAATTATGAATGTGTAAAAGAAGGGAAAATAGCACCAGGGGTACAAGGAACATACATATACACAGTTGAAAATTACGGAGAAAAACCAATGGTATATGACATGAAATATACAGACGAAAATCCATACAAAATCAATATGGTTTACAAACTAAAACGTAACGGACAATATGTAGCAGGAAACGAAAACACATGGGTTAATTTAAGCAAGTTGGATTTAAAAGATTTAAAAATAAAATCAAAAACAACAGACATCTATTCACTAGAATGGAAATGGGAAGACTCAGAAAATGATACAGAAATTGGAGAAACAGAAGGTGCATATTATAAACTTTTCATAAGCTCATATGCTGAAGAAGATGTACAATAAAAAAATCACAAAAGAAAAAGGAGAAAACCAATGAAAAATGATAATGAAATAAATGAAAATATCGAGAAAAATGAAAATACTGAAAAAATTGAAAACACTCAAAACACCGAAAAACAAAATACACCAAAAGCACCAAAACAAAAAAATAAATTATTAAAAATTATTGGAAGAATACTAAATGTAATAATATGGATACTATTAGTAGCAATTATGCTAATATTACTATTAACAGTAATATCTAAAAAAACAGAAATATTTGGCCATAGACTATACATTATAATGTCAGGAAGTATGGAACCAACAATCATGACAGAAGATGCAATAATAACTAAAAATATAGACAATCCACAAGAAGGGGATATAATAGCCTTCGAAAATGGTGACATGATAACAGTACACAGAATTGTACAAGTGCAATCACAAGGTGACAAAAAACTTTACCAAACTAAGGGAGATAACAACAACACAGTCGACAAAGGCTTTATTGGACAATCACAAATAAAAGGAAAAGTAGTTTGCACCATACCACGACTAGGAAAAATAATACTATTTATACAATCACACGTACTAATACTAATCTTAGCAATAGGTATAATCTCAATATCAATCATAGTTAGGAGGTTGATTTTTAGTGAATAAAGCAAATGGCAAGAACAACAAATTACTAATATTTTTTACAATAGTAATAATAATACTATTAATTATTACATTTGGCCTTGCATACGCAAAATACGTGTCAACAGCAAATGGAACTGTAACTGCGCAAATTGCAAACATGATTTGTGAAATGAAAGTACAATCAAGCAGTGAAGACGAAAATGGAAATCCAATACAACAAGATCCATCAATAGTAAATCCTTACTGTACAATAACAATTAAAAATTATGAAGGACAAACACCTGAGACAGCAACAAAAGTTACACAAGCGAACCTAAATTATACAGTAAAAGTTACGCCAAAAGAACAAGACTTCATATTACCAGATTATTATTGGCAAAATTTACAAACAGGAGAAATAATCCACACAGAAGACTTACAAGGAACATGTACAAAAGGCCAAGCACAAAACCAACAATACAGAATAGTATTTATAAACACAAACACAGAAATAGAAAATCTTCAAAAACATGTAGATTTTAATTTAACAGCAGCACAAGCTAAATCCGAATAAAACTCTATTTCCGTAAACAAAAATCAAAATAAAAAATACAATTCCAACAAAATATTACAAAAATGTATCAAAATTGACATATAAACTTAATAAAACGCGCGAATATAATATCCGTATATTCGCGCGTTTTTTGTCTAATTTAAGGGGATTGAAAAAATATAATAAAACTTATTAAAATATAAGTATAATAAATAATCGAGAAAACACAAAATTACCGACATACAAAACACAAACTCAAGAAAAAAGAGATGAGGGAGTACGAATGAGAAAAAACGTTAATCGAACCGTAAATAATCTAAGCACCAAAAAGAACGACGCAAAGCACAGTAAAATTAATCGAAAAGAGCTATTAATTCAAAACACGAAATTCATTTTAGCAATAATAGCCATAATAATAGCAATTATTGCACTTGTTTTTGGTGAATCAAAAATGATTATAACTCAAAACAAAGGAAATGTTCCATTAACATTTAATATTTTGAATTATCAAATAATTACAGAAGGAGAACAAGGTGAAGAACCGGTTATAGACTATGCATGTACATTAGCTCAGGCAATACAAAAAGCACCTACAGGAAGTACTATAAAGGTATTGGCAGACACAACAGAAAGCACGGTAGCAAACATTCCTGCGGATAAAACTATAACGCTTAATATGAACGGAAAAACAATTGAGTTAACTAATAGTTTATCAAATTATGGAACATTAACATTAACTGGAGAAGGAGAAATAACATCAGAAGAGGCAGACACAATTGTAAACTATGGAACTTACGCACAACAAGATGCAGTCAAAGTAAGCAATACAGGAACTGTTTTATCAGGATATAGTGCATTAGTAAATAGCGGCGAAATGACAATAACAGGTGGAGAAGTAGAAGCAACCAACTATGCAATAAAACAACTAGAAGAGGCAACATTAGTTGTAACAAGAAATACAGCAAACAATGATGAAGATGTAGTTGGACCAAATATAACATCAAATAAAAGTGTAGCAATATATGCAGAAAAAGGAACAGTAACAATAGGAACAAATGAAACACCAACCACTGTAATAAATGAAGAAAATCCTGTAATAAAAGGAAAAATGCACGGAATAGAAGCAAAAGCAGCAGCAACACTTAACTGCTATGATGGATCAATAATAAGTGAATCTGGAAAAGGAATGGCAATAGAATATCCAGAAACAATTAATAAACCAACAGGAAAAGAGATAGAAAAATCAATAACAATTGAAACAATAGAGAACGTAGAAACAGAAATAGAAACAACAAAATTAATAACACCAGAATATGCAGAAAACGACAAAACAACAGGAAACGTAGTTGCATATTATGAAACATTAGACAAAGCATTAAATAGCGCAGATAATGGAAATACAATAATACCTATAAACGCAACTATAAATGATGCAAGTACAAATAATCCAACAATCACATCAGGAAAATTACTAACATTAGATTTATCTGGAAAAAATGTAATATTAAATAAAAATATTATAAATGAAGGAACCTTTACAATAAAAGACAGTACATCTACAACACAAAATACAACGGGAACAGGAAAACTTGAGTCAGAAAATAACTGTATTACAAATGAAGGTTCAGGGAATCTTACAGTAACAGGTGGAACTATTTTATCTACTAAATCACGTACAATAATAGGTAATCATAAAAACACGATAATAAACATCAGTGGTGGAGAAATAAAAGGAACCGCAATAATTGAAAGTAATGGAAGCTATAATGGTGATGCTGTTATAGCAACAAATGGAACATTTAATATGACAGGAGGAAAAGTAAGATCAGAATCTGCTTTTTCGGTATGGATAACTGGAAATGGTACTGCTAATGTAACAGGTGGAATAATAGAAAAAGATAAAAACACATCAACCGGGACAGATAGATGGCTAGGTGCAGCATGTTTCCAAAATTCAAGTACAAATAAAACTACAATAGCAGGAACTGCATTAATACAAAATTATAATGGAAGTAATTCAAATGTTATTTACTGTGAAAAATCAGGAATTATTGAAGTTGGTGGAAATGCTATAGTACAAAATTTAGGTTCAGTAATTGCAGGAACTAATTATTCTACAGGAAAAATAATAGTAAAAGATAATGCAAAAATAACATCAGCAGGAGGTGTGGTACTTCGTAATAATTTTAACAATGGATCTTCAACAAGTTTTGGAACTATAGAAATACAAGGTGGAGAGGTTTCAACAAACGGAACAAATGCAATTGAAAATACATGCAAATATGGAGTAATAAAAATATTAGGTGGAAAAGTAACTGCAACAGGAACAACAGCAATTTATAACAGCGGAAGTGGTGCAACAGTAACAGTAGGAACTGTAGGCTCTACAAGTACTACTACACCAGTAATAACAGGAAGAATTTATGGAGATACTGGAGTTGGATTAATTACCGTATATTCAGGAAAAATTACTGCAACAACATCAGAGGCAATATACAGCAAAGGAAACGTAACAATAGGTTCTAAAGACAACAATACTCCGTTAACGTCACCAACAATTACAGGTGTGACATATGGTGTGCAAACATCAGGAACATTCAACTTCTATGATGGACAAATAACAGGACCAACAAACAAATCAATATACAAAAACCCAGATGACACACCAATAGAGGCAGGATATGTAGTACGTATAAGAAATAATGGAGATTCAACAGAAACTGCATATTTAGATAATAATTTTAGTATAATTTTAAATCCGAATGGTGGAACATATAATGGTACAACATCAAATTCAACAGTATCAGCAACATATAATACAGAAGTAAATTTAGGAATTCCAACAAGAGCAGGATACACATTTAAGCAATGGAAAACATCGGATGGTATAATATATGATAAAAACATACTAACAGGTACAGAAGCTCCAATATTAAATACATCAGCTACAAACGAAAATACATATTGGAGAAGTGCATCAGATGGAGGACCAAGAACTATAATTGATATAACAAATCCACCAACAGAAGGTATAACAAAAGGATTTTCAATTGTAGGAAATGGTACTATAACAGACGTAGCACAAGACACTGTTCCAGTAACATCAGGAAAAACATATACTGTATCAGTTTGGGCAAAAGGAACAGGAAGTGTATACCTTCAAGTTGGAAGCTCATCATGGGAAGGAAAGAATACAGTAATAAATAATGTTACAACTTGGACAAAATATTCATGGACTTTTATTGCAGGGCAAAATGGTAATGTGGTAAATGGTTATACAAATATTTATTTTGGAAACCATGGAACAGGCACAGTTGAATTATGTGGAATGAAATTGGAAGAAGAAACAGGATTTGCAGATTTATTATGGTCAAAAGTACCATCAACAACAACAGCACCAACATTGGTTGCTGAATGGACAGCCAATACATACACTATAAAATATAATGGAAATGGAAATACCGGAGGAAGTACAGCAAGTAGTACACACACATATGATACATCTAAGGCGTTGACCACAAATGGATTTACAAAAACAGGATATTCATTTGCAGGTTGGTCAACTTCTGCAAGTGATAAAAACTTAATATATGATAATAATGAATATTCAGTTGATAATCCAAGCAGTTCAAGCAGTTCTAATGACTTTAAACAATATTCATTAAGTGGTCCTTTTGAATCAGGGGAGGTATATCAACTAGATGTAGACGTTAAAGGTAGTGGAACAATGTATAATTTCTTTTATGGTGCTACAAATTATAGAAGAGTTGCAAGTTGGACATCTTCAACAAGTGGAAACTCAGGAACAAATAGTGACGGTTACAATACTGTTCCTTTAACAAGTAGTTACGAACATTATACTGTTACATTTACATTAGGAAGTTCAGGATCATCAAGTGTAGAGAAACGTGTGTTATTTAGAGCAGCACCAGGATGTACAGCTTCAATAAAAAATATAAGATTTACAAAAATATCTGCAAGTTCAACAGCATATATGGATGGACAATCAGTTAAGAATTTGGCAACGACAGGAACAGTTAATATGTATGCTATGTGGGCAGTTGACACGTTGAATAATCAAAGTGCAACAAGTGCAGGAACAACACAAATGTCAGCAAGTTCAAAAGCACTAGCATCAACAAGTGTAAAAAACAAGTTATCATTAGGTACAAAATCAGTTAATTTATTAGATAACAATGGAGAAACATCTAATGTAAATGATACTACTGAAAACAATAATAATGAATTAGAAAATGTTGAAAGTTTAGAACAAATCAAAACTGAAACAGAGAATGCTGAAATAACTGGAAATAAAGAAATGCATGTTATAATAAATGCAACAGAAAACACTTACTCAACATTCGCAGAGGCAATTGAATCAGCAAATTCAGGTGATACATTGAAATTACTACAAGACATTAATTTAACCGAAGAAGTTACCATAGATAAAGGTAAAAATATTATATTAGATTTAAACGGTAAGACAATAAGTAGTACGTCAGCAAGTACAATTAACAATAATGGCACATTGACAATAAAAGGAACAGGTATTATAAAGAACGAAACAGAAAATGGAAACGTAATTTATAATACGGGTATTCTAAATATAGAAAATGTAATTATCACAACAGCTAAAAATGGTGGAAAATGTATTTACAATGATTCAGAAGCTGAAATAGAAAACGCAAAAGTAATTATTTCAAATTATGATTCAATAGCTATTTATAATGCAAGCAACAGTAAAACCTGTAGAATTAATAAAACTGAAATTACAGTTGAAGCTGAAGAAATAGAAAACTATGAATTAATAAAAAATACAAATGAATTCAAAGAAACCTTAAATAATTTAAAACAAAGTTACGGAATCTACAATGACAGTAGCACAGAAGTAATTATAGAAGACGCAACAATAAAAATCAAAAGATTAAAAGGTGTCGGAATATTCAATAAAAAAGACGGAACAATTACTTTAGGAAAAGAAGATAACAACGTAAGTACAGCAACTCCAATAATCTATGCAATTTCAGATAATACAACAGGAATAATAAATAATGAAAAAGGAAAAATTAATTTCTACGACGGTAGAATCATAACTACTAGCTCAATAAAAAATATGATAACAAAAGTTTTATTTAATCATGAAATTTATGAAGAATTAAATTCAAATATAATTAATACAACTTTGAGATTAATAGAAATTGTGCAAGAAGAAAATGTTGAAAGTAATGTAGAAAGCAAAACAGAATCAGTTGAAGAAAAAAAGAAAAATGAAGTATTGAACAAACAAGATACTCAAGAAGAACAACCACAAGTAAAAGAAGAAACAACCGAAAAAGCTGAAGGTAATTCATAAAAAAAATGACACAAATGGGGACGGACTCAATTTGTGTCATTTTTGATACATTTGGGGACGGTCTTGTTTTGTTTCATTTTTGAAACAAAACAAGATCGTCCCCAATGTTTACCCAATGTTTAATTTATTTCAATTTTATTCAATTCCCAAATACTCATTATACCCAACTTCTCTATCAACCACTCCATCTTTCTTAATATCAATTACTCTATTAGCAACAGTTTGCATTAATTGATGGTCATGAGAAGTGAAAATCATATTACCAGGGAACTTAATCATTCCATTATTTAAAGCAGTAATACTTTCCATATCTAAATGGTTTGTTGGTTCATCAAAAGTTAAGAAATTAGCTCCTGAAAGCATAACCTTAGCAAGCACGCATCTAACTTTTTCACCACCAGAAAGAACTTTAACATTCTTCAAAGCTTCTTCACCAGAGAAAAGCATTCTTCCTAAAAAGCTTCTTACATAAGTTTCATCAGGATCTTTTGAATACTTACGTAACCAATCTGTAATGCTTTCATCTGTATCAAATAAATAGTTGTTATCCTTAGGAAAATAACTACTTGTAATAGTTGTACCCCATACCAATTCACCTTCATCTGGCTCAACTTCGCCAGCAATTATTTGGAATAAAACAGTTTTAGCAATCTCATTATCAGCAAGTAAAGCAATTTTATCTCCTTGTTTTACAGTAAATGAAACATTATCTAAAAGTTTTTCTCCGTTAATTGTTTTAGAAATATTTTTAACTTGTAAAATATCTTTACCAGGCTCTCTATCAGGCTTAAAGTCAATGTATGGATATTTTCTATTAGAAGGTTTAATTTCATCTAATTCAATTTTTTCCAAAGATTTCTTTCTAGAAGTAGCTTGCTTAGATTTTGAAGCATTTGCACTAAATCTTGCAATGAATTCTTGTAATTCCTTAATTTTTTCTTCTTTCTTTTTATTAGATTCTTTAGCTTGTTTCAAAGCTAATTGACTAGATTCATACCAGAAATCATAGTTTCCAGGATAAATTTTAATTTTACCAAAGTCAACATCAGCAATGTGTGTACAAACTTTGTTTAAGAAATATCTGTCATGTGATACAACAATTACAGTATTTTCAAAATTAATTAAGAATTCTTCAAGCCATGAAATAGTTTTTAAATCTAGGTCGTTTGTAGGCTCGTCAAGTAGTAAAATGTCTGGGTTTCCAAACAATGCTTGAGCAAGCAATACTTTAACTTTATCTTTAGCTTCTAATTCACTCATTAATTTATAATGATTTTCTGTATCAATTCCTAAATTGTTAAGTAATTGAGCAGCATCAGACTCAGCATTCCATCCGTCAAGCTCTGCAAATTTTTCCTCTAATTTAGCAGCTTTCATACCATCTTCTTCAGAAAAATCTGGCTTAGCGTAAATTTCGTTTTTCTCTTTCATAATACTATATAATTCTTGATTTCCCATAATAACTGTATCTAAAACAGTATATTCTTCAAAAGCGAAGTGGTCTTGTTTCAAAACAGATAATCTTTCTGTTTTTTCCTTAGTAACTTCACCTTTACTTGGTTCTAACTCTCCTGAAAGAACCTTTAAGAATGTTGATTTACCAGCACCATTAGCACCAATAATTCCGTAACAACATCCTTTATTAAATTTAATATTTACATCTTCAAATAAAGTTCTTTTACCGAACCTTACTGTTACACCGATTGCATTTAACATTTTTGTGTTACCTCCTTGCACAATTGGGAACGAGTTCCCAGTTGTGCAATATTATACATTAGAATTCGCAATTTGTCCACTATAAAACTTGTATATGAAGAAATTTTTTGAAAAAACTGCTAATTTTGTATTGACATAGCCAAAATATTGTGATATTATAATCGTTGTCATGGGTCAGTAGCTCAGTTGGATAGAGCATCGGCCTTCTAAGCCGAGGGTCGGGGGTTCGAATCCCTCCTGGCTCACCATAAAGTTATACGGAAACGTATAACTTTATTTTTTTATATATACAATAAAACAAATAAAAAACTTCGGTATACACATACCGAAGTTTTTTAATCTTACAATTTAAAAAGACTTATAAAAATTCCAACTATCATAACAATTATAAGAAATCCTACAATAGTGAATTTTAAAATAGCCACAAATGTTATAAGCATTAGTAATCCATTCCGTACACCCTTAATTTGAACCATAATAGAATCAAGTATAGATCCTTTTACATCAAATGAATATACATTGAATATTATAAAAACATTTGCAACATCTGCTACAAGCAGAATTCCCCACAGTAACAAAGTGTTTTCTAAATAATTTGTACCATTCTTACAATTCCACAAAATTTTGAGTATTAATGCACATACAAGTGCACTATACAAAAATCTTGAAATTACAAGTATTGGCTCGTCCCAATTTTTTTCATATCTATCCAACTTTGGAGTTTTGAATATGATGAAATTGGTTAACCAAAATACAAAGGTTATTATTAAAGCAACACATGTTACTGCAATAATCGTGGGCATAAAGTCTTTTATATAAGTAAGGTTAAACATGGAACCAACAAGTAACAATAGTAACGCTATGATTGTAGTAATCATACTGTTAGCCTCCTTCTTAATTAAGAAAATGTTTATGAATGCTTTATACAAGTATTGTATCACATTATGATATATTATGTCAATTTTAACACGAATAGTTAAATCCTTCTATAATCTTCAAAATATTGACAAAATTAACTTTTTATTATAAAATATTTAGGTAATAATTATAGTTTAGTTAAAAAAATAATATGTTTTTTCATGTAGAAAAAAATTATTTTTACATGTTTTATTATGTTTTTTTGTTTACAAAAGAACGAAAAATATCAGAATACCTTAAAGCCCTAAGGGAAAATCGTAAAATTCACTAAAGAAATTGATATAATAATGCCAAACAATTATTTCCGTAGAAGAAACGGAAATGCTTTGAAAATGGCTATATTACAATTATATTAAATTTAGCGAATTTGATTTTTTAAGGGCTTTTTTTGTTGAAAAACATATATTAATAAATTATAATATAAGAAGAGTTTAATACAGTAAGAACAAAGAAAGGAAAGAGAAAATGAAGAGAACAAGTAATTTAATTAAAATATTTGCAATTGTAGCAATTATATTTAGCTTTGCTACTTTTGGCAATAGTGTTTTTGCAGCTGATGACATAAAGGGAATAGACGACATTGTCAAAGCAGGAAACAGCTGGATACAAGGAGAACAAGCAAATAAGCCTGAAGGAACAGAAGTTGATGATTTCGTAGAGAAATTTGTTGGAATTGGTAGAGTTCTAGTTGTAATTGGAATTGTAACAATAATGCTAGTTACATTGATTATGGGAATTAGATGGATTGTAGCAACTCCAGATAAACAAGCAAAACTAAAAGAACAATTAATTGGGTTAGTTGTAGCAATTGTTGTTATATTTGGAGCAGTTGGAATTTGGAACTTCGTAAGAGGAGTTATGGAAAAAACTGAAAAGCAAGTTGCAACAGGTTCAACTCAAAACGTAGTATATTTTGCTGAAAATAAATAATCTGAAAAATGAAAGTTGTTTAATAAATTAACAAACACAAAGGAGGAATATATATGTCAACACATTATATACCAAAAGATTTAAGAGGCGAAAATAGAATTTTATTAATATTCACAACTAAATCACTAATAACAACAGCAATATTTGGCGGAATCGGAGTAATATTATATTTAATATTCAAACTGATTGGTCTAGGATTTGTTGGTGTTATTTTACTTGTTTTATTGGCTCTTCTAGGTTTCGCTTTCGGTACTGTAAAAATTCCTAGAATTACAGGGTGGAAATTTACTAAAAACATTGAAGGTGATTCATTGGACGAGATATTTATTAGATTTTTAAAATTTAAATCTAACAAGAAAATTTATACATACACAAAGGAGGATAATTAAATGGAAACAGGAATTCAAACTTTAATTTATGTAATAATAGCTATTTGCGTTATATTAGCAATTGCTTTAACAGGGGTTTTGATTTATGTTTGGTACAGAGATAATAAAAACAAAGTAAAAGATATCAGAAACAGAGGAAAACAAGATACAGCTAAATCAGCATCAACAAGACTTCAAGGAATTGAATCGATGTCAAAATTCTTAGCTTTTGATGATATAACAGATAGCATGATTGTTAGAAAAAACAGAACTCAATATGTTATGGTTATTCAATGTAAAGGTATAAACTTTGACTTGTTAGGTGAAGAAGAAAAAATAGCTGTTGAAAACGGATTTAACCAATTCTTAAATACTTTAAGATTCCCAATTCAACTTTATGTTCAATCAAGAAGCATAAACTTAAAAGACAGTATTGAAAAGTATGAAGAAAGAATTAATGAAGTAAAAGATCAAGTTATCAAGTTAGATGCTCAAATTAAAAGAGAACAAGCAAATGGAAGATTAGACCTAGTAAGAAAATTAGAATTTGATAGAAGAAGAAAAATTAACATTCTAGAATATGGATTAGATGTAACAGGTTATGTATCAAGATTAAGCCAAAATAGAAATGTTTTACAACAAAATACATATGTTGCAGTTGCTTATTACACATCTGAATTTGGTGGGGAAATTGCAAATTATTCAAAAGAAGAAATTGATAATATAGCATTCTCAGAATTATATACAAGAGCACAAACATTAATTAGAGGTCTAGCTGCTTCAGGAGTTTCAGGTAGAGTTATAAATTCAGAAGAATTAGCTGAATTATTATACATTGCTTACAACAGAGATGACTCAAACTTAATTAGTATTAGAAAATCAGTTGAAGAACAATATGACAGTTTATACAATACAGCAAAAGATGTATTAGACAAACAAAAAGAAATGATAGAACAAAAAATTGATAAAGAAGCAATAGATTTAACATCACAAAGTATAACAAGAGCTGATAAAATATTAAAACTAAGAGAAGAAAACAAAGAAGAGATTAGAAGAAGAGCTATAGCATATGTTGAAAGATATAGAGGAGAAATGACAGACGAGCTTTTCAATGAAACAAAAAAACAAATTAACAAAGCAAAAATAGTTGGTGAAAAAAGCAAAGAAATAGCTGAACAACCAAATAAGGAAGCTGTAAAAAGAACACGACCAGTAAGAGAAAACGCACAGGTAAAAAGAAGAGCAAGTAAAACTGCAGAATAAAAAGACTAAAGAAATTATGAGAGGAGAAAAGGTCGATGGGATTATTTAATAATAATAAAAATCAAAATAATAAAGAAATCGAGAAAAAAGTAGATGATGAAAAAAGCATCTTAAAGAAAAATAAAAAAAATCTTAAAGATATAATATCACCTGCAGGTGTTGATGCAACACATACAAACCATTTGGAAATTGTTGCAAGTACAACAAAATTTGCACGTAGCGTAATAATATCAACAATGCCAAGAATGTGTACATTCCCAGAATTTCTAAGAAGTATGTATACTTTTGGTGATGCTAATATATCAGTTTTTATTAAACCAATTACAGAAAACACATCTCAAACTGATTTAAATAGAAGAATTAATGAAATTGAATCTGAAAGAATTGTAGCTGCTGAAAGAGGTAACATTAACAGAGAGAGAATGTTGGCACAAAAAAGATTAGAAGCAGAAGAATTAAGAGATTCAATTGCAGGTGGATTTAATAAATTATACGAATCTTCAGTAATTTGTACATTATTTGCGTATAACTTGGAAGATTTAGATAAACAAACAGAATTATTATCTGCTGAAATGTCTAAAACATTAATTGGAATTAAGCCAGCATGGGCAATGCAAGAAGAAGCATTTAATTCAAACATTCCATATGTTGACAATAAAATTAGCAAAGCACACACATTTGACCGTGCATCAATGGCAACAGTATTCCCATTCTTTAATTCAGATATTGGACATGAAGATGGAATACCATTAGGATTTAACCGTCAAACTGGATTACCAATTTTATATGATAACTTTAATAAAGCATTAAATAACTACAACATGGTTATTTTTGGTAAGTCTGGTGCTGGTAAATCTGTTGCAATAAAAACATTAACAGCTCGTTCATCAGTATTAATGGGAATTGATAGTTTAGCCCTAGATGCTGAAGGTGAGTATGGAATTGTAGCTGAAGCATTAGGTGGAGTAAATGTTGTAATTAGTCCAAATTCGAATACAATAATCAATTTATTTGATATAGAACCAGAACTTGTAAAAGATGAAATTACAGGAAAAGAAAGAGCAGTATTAAATGTTGAAAATAAAGTAGAAGATGTTACTCAAGCGTTAGTAACAATGGCAAGAGGAAGCACAAGAAGTTCAGAAGTAAATGAGCTTACAAAACAAATTATAGCTGAAACAGTTAAAGAAGAATACGAAGCATATGAAATTACAAGTGATGTAAATAGTATATATGTTAAGAAAAACGAAAGAGTAATCGAAGATGATTACCTTGGAAGACAAAGAAAAGAAATGCCAACAATTGGTTCATGGTATAAACGTTTAATTAGAAAAGCAAAAGCAAACGAAAACCCTGACTACAGATTCCACTACAGTTACTTAGCAAAAGTTATGAGACAATATGTAAGAGCTTTAGGTGGACAAATGGCATATTTCGATGGACAATCAACATTCGAATTATTAGAAGATATTCCATTTATTAACTTAGATATTTCTCAACTTGAAGAAAGATTTGCAAGACCACTTGCACAACAAATATTACTTTCTTGGGTTTGGGAAAAATACGTAAAGAAAAATAGTGAAGATAAAGAAAAAGCAGCTAAAAAGAGAGTTCTAGTGGACGAAGCTTGGATGCTTCTACCATATCCAGAGGCTGTAGACTTCTTAAATACAATGGCAAGACGTTCAAGAAAAAGAAATGTTTCTCTAGCAGTTATTTCACAAAAATTCCAAGACTTCTATGAGAGACCAGAAGTTCAAGTAGTTTTAACATCATCAGATACAAAACTATTTTTAGCACAAGATAAATCAGAGATAGCATATATCAAAGAAGTATTTAAATTAAGTGAAGGAGAAGCAAACTTCTTAACAACATGTACAAGAGGTGAAGGTTTGTTAAAAGTAGGTGAAGATACAGCAATTATTTCAATCAACCCTACTAAGAAAGAATTTGAATTTATTGAAACAAACTTAAATGAATTAGCAAAAAGAGACAGGAGAAATTAAATGAAGAAAACTATAACTATAACATTACTTGTTATAATGATACTTAATTTAATATCTATAAAATCGTTTGCTGCTGATGGCGATACCACAACAGATGGAACAAATAGTTCACTTGAGGGAGTGTCACTAGATTTAACTCCACAAGAAACAGGAAAAATTACTATGCAAACAAGTGATGGGAAATCTGTTAATGCAGGAATAACTGGAACAACGTATACAGGAAGTCAAACTTTTAAGACTGTAGTGAATGTTTTAACAGTTATTCCACAAGCGATAAATCAAGTTTTAGACAGTTTTGTTGAAATAACTACATCTGATAAACAAGTAGACAGATTTACAATTTATGATACTGTTCTTGGTCATTATGATTTGTTTAATATAGATTATACAGATATTGAAGGAAAAATCAGTGATGATCCTACTTTAATAGAACAAGTAAAGTTTTATGTTATAAGATATTATGGTTTAACAAGAAGAATGAGTGTAGCTGCAAGTTTATTTGTGTTGATTTATGTTGGAATAAGAATGGCAGTTTCTACAGTTGCATCAGACAAAGCAAAATATAAAAAAATGTTTATAAATTGGGTGGCTTCATTAGTATTAGTATACACAATGTTTTTACTAGTTATAGTTGTATCATTTATTTTACAAAAAGGTTTACAAATTGTAAATGATATTGCAATAGCATGGAAAGTAGAATCTATTGAAAATGATATTTATAGTGGTGCAATAAGTAATTACACAGCTAATGGATACAATGTTTTTACATCATTTTTAGTTATTTTTATTTTAACATGGTATCAAGTTAAATTTTTCATATATTATCTACACAGAACACTTGAAGTAAACTTTTTAATTATATCATCACCATTGGTAACTATTACATATTCAATTGATAAAATCGGTGATGGTAAAGCACAAGCATTTGGTACATATGTAAAAGAAATTATAACAAAATGCTCAATGCAATTAATACATGCAGTTTTATACATTGTATTTATTGCAACAGCTGGTGTAATTGCTGTAAAACAACCAGTACTTGCAATACTATTCTTTGCAGCATTATCAAGAGCTGAGAAAATAACAAGAAGAATATTCTCAATAAATGATGAAGGATTCCAAAAAACAAAAGTTCCTTTTTTACAAAAATAATATTAAACATCTTAGCTTTTCTATTATTTAAATATAGTAGAAAAGCTAAGAGGAAAATTATAAGTAAGGAGATGATAATTAAAAATGATAATAAATAAAAGAAAAAAGATAATAATCATATCTATAATAATTATATTGTTATTTTTAATTACCATTTTATTAGTTAAATTAGGTCAAGAAAAAAAGCGTCAGCAACATATTCAAGAAGAAACAGCAAGGGTAAAACAATATACATCAATACAAGAATTTAAGAATATGGAAGAGGTTGCATTATACTTAAATTGCACTTTTATCAAACAAGAAGAAGTTCAAGATAGTAATATTAATTACAATGTTTATATGAAGTTACCAGAAGAGGTATGTTCAAATAAAGCAGAAAACAGAACTTTTTTCGAAAACCTAATTCAATATTCTGCACATGCTTTAGATTATAAAAATTTCTGTATTATAGATGAAAAAAATAATACAAAAGTATTAGTAGAATGTAATCATGATAATAAAACAGTTAATGCATATTCAATAGATGGAGTTGTTAATTACTTTGAAAAGCAACAAAATACTGAAAATATGAATAATCTAAAACAAATAAAACCTATAAATATTGAAATAACTTCACAACAATTAAAACAAATAATTTCAAATAGCTGGAGTACAAACAATGTAAATCTAGGAACACCAGAAAGCACTTATAGAAATTATGATGTATATTTTGATGAAGGATATCAAATTAGAAAAGTTGATGGAAAAGTATTTAACATAGTATTTACATCAAAGTATTCAGATAATGTGGTTAGCAATTTAAAGGTATCTTCTAGCAAAGATGAAATCAAGAAAATTTTAGGACAACCACAATTTGAAGATGGTGATTTAATAGGATACAAAGGAAATGATATTTATGTATTTTTCAATAAATCACAAATCTCAATTTATAGAAAAGAAAAATATGGATTAGATGAAATTACACCAATTATTGAAAAATATAAATCAAACATGGATTCAAAGGCATTTATAGAAGAATTAAAGTCTACATGGAAAGATTATGATGTATTTACATATAATCAGAATTCAGAAAAATTACAATATACATTAAAAGGAATAGTGGTAAAATTTGATTCTTCATCACAAAAAGGATTAGTAGTTTTCAATAATTATGAAGGAAATGTTTTACAAAATTTAACAATAGCAAACATAGTTGAAACTAAACAAACATTACCAGATTTCGTATTTTTTGAAAACAGTGATTTAGTGTTTGAGGCTGAAAAAGAAAGAGTAAATACTCTTGATGATACAACAGGTAATAATAATTATTCATCAAAAATAGTATTAAACACAAGTAATAGCTTTAAAACATATAAATCTAAACTTTCAAATGATAGTGAGTATTATAAAATTAGATTTATTTCAATAAATGAACAATATCCAAATTCAGAATTAAGAGAAGTAATTAATTATGGAATTTGGGCTGATGATAATAATTTTATTTATTCAGTAAAAAACAGAGGAATATATGTTTATAATGCACAAACAAGAACATATAAAACAATTAAAACAGGAACTAACACATTTAGAATAATCGGATTAGAAAATAATACTTTATATTATGATAATGAAACATTAAAAATAAGTTTGTAAAAATAAAAAAATAAAGAAAGGAGGTAGTTACAAATGAAATTAATGTTAAAAAGAACATTGGTAATATTAATGATAATGTTTGTACTATTTCCTACTTTATTTTCTGGATTAGCATTTGCAGCAACAGAAGGTAATTTAAATACCGAAAGAGCTGGTAATTTTGCAGCAAACTTTGCAATTAATTTTTATGAAAATTGGAGCAGCATAAATGTTGTAAATACTGGTTCAGCTGTAAGCAATGGAAGTTTCAATTTTCCTTTAGAAGAAGGAACATATAGTAACACAAGTCCTTTTGCAGATGCTCGTATTGTAAATGGTGTTGTAAATATTCACAATGGAATTGACCTTGGTGCACCAGAAGGAACACCAGTTTATTCAAGTTCAGATGGAGAAGTTATAGATATTTATGATGAAATAAGAAACGACTCAGTGGGTGCTTCTTGGGGACAAGGTTCAGGTTATGGTAACCACATTGCTATTAAAACAGGTGAAGTTGCAGTATTATATGGACATTTATTGACAACAACAGGAAGCTTATCTGTAGGAAGTCATGTAAAACAAGGACAACAAATTGGTAAAGTTGGTACAACAGGTAATTCAACAGGTTATCACCTTCACTTCGAGTTTTTAACAAATAATATAAGCGGATTAACTGAAGGACAATACATGTCACATTCATATTTAGGTTATAGCTACAGTGCTGATCCATATGCTTACATGGACAAAAAATCATCTGCATCTACAATAAAAACATCTACTTATGGTGAAATAAGAACAGAATATGATGAAGCAGTTGACCCAACAAGTGAAGTTGAAGAAGAACTAGCAAGTGGAGAAAACTATAAATTCAACAACTTATCATGGATAGGATTTGTTTATAGTAATTCAATATTTAATAAAAATGTAAACAAAATTTTAAAAGGCACAGGAGACATCACAGTTAATGATTCATATTTTGACGATAAAACAAAAATAGAGTATGTTAAAGAGGATGCTAAAAATTCAGATACTATAAATGTTTCAAAATTAATATCAGAAGGAAGAATATTACCAGGTGATATTTTATATGCTACAAATGGACAAGGCGGAGGAGAATATCTTCTATATGTAGGTGGAACAAAAGTAATTTATGCAACAGGAGATGAACTTAATGGTCCAAGTGGAGCTTTAAAATATGAGTATTTAGAGTACTATTTAAAAAGAACAAAAGCAAGATTAACTGAAGGTCATGAAGATGACGAAAGCTTTACAGTTCCAAAATATGGAATTACACAAGTTTATAGAATAAAAAAAGATACAGCAGAAAGTATTCCAGAATTTAATGCAAACTTAATATTTAATGGAAAAGGTTATTACACAGTATCAGATTATGAAGGTATTGCATCAGAAGTAAGTTTAACTGAAACACATTTTAGTTTAATAAAATGGATATTTGATGCATTTAAGCAATTATTTAATTTCTTTATAAATCTAATTTTTTACATAGTAAGAATGCAAGTAGTTGGATGGGCAAATTTATTTGAAAATTTAGCTCAACATATTGTTTTAGGTTTAAGTGGAGATACATCTTCAACTTCAATGTGGGATGGATTATTTGGTACAAATGCAACAGCAGCTTCTGGAGACAGGGTTACTGTAGAGAGTATATTCTTTAATGAAATACCAATTTTAGATGCTAACTTCTTTGACACTGAACACGCTGGAGGAAGAGATTTAAAAGCTGAAACAGAAGAAATTAGCGAGCAAGCTGTAACTGGTCAAGAACAAGAACAATCTGCAAATGTAGTTGTAATGTTAAGAGAAAACTTAAGATCAATGTACATTGTAGTTAGAAATTTATCAATTGCATTATTATTATTTGCACTATTATTTATGGGAATAAAAATAGCAATTTCTTCATCAGCAGAGAAAAAAGCTAAATACAAAAGCTTATTGCTATCATGGGTTGTAGCAATGTTGGTAGTATTATTTATACATTTATTTATGTATGCAATATTCCAATTAAATGCAACATTTGTAGATATGTGTAAAGACTGGGGAGAAAATGCAGCAAATCAAGAAGTAAGTGGATTGTTAACACATTCACAACATCAAGAAGAATTAAGCTTATATGATGCAATAAGAATTAAGGCATATGTGTTCAACTGGAAAGAAGGAGTTCCTGCTACAATTATTTATGTATATATGGTATACTTATTGATCAGATTCCTTTTAATATATTTCAAAAGGTATTTAACAATTTATATATTAGCGTTATCAGGCTCATTTATGGGTGTTAAATACGCGTTTGATAAAATGTTAGGAAGAAAAACTACATCATTAAGTAAATGGATGAAAGATTTTGCTTTCAATGTTTTATTACAAACTGTACATGCATTTATATATGTATTATTCATGTCTGTTGCACTTGCAGTATCTCAAGAAAGCTTGGGAGGAGCATTAATAGCACTTGTTATATTGAACTTCATGTTGAAAGCTGATTCAATAATAATTCAAATATTTGGATTAAATAGTGCAGGTTCATTAGCAGATGTAAATAAACCTGAAAGCTGGGGTCATATAGTAAAAGAATTCTTCCCAATATTTACAATTACAAAAGGAGCTTACAGCTTAACTAAAGGTAAATTATTCGGAAACAGAGGAATTGTTACACAAGCAAGATTATGGAATTCCAATACCACAAACATGAGAGATGCATTAAAAGAATTAGAACAAAGAAAATATAAACGTATTGGTAAATGGGCAAGAAGATTTGATAAAACGCCAATTAGACACATATTAAGATATAATGAATATAACAAGCTATTAGGACAAGGTTTAAGTTCAGATACTAATAAGAAATTATACACTGCAATTAAACAAGCTAAAACTTTAAATAGAAAGAAATTTACAAGAAAAGTTTCAGTTATAAAAGATTTATCATTAGGAACATTTGGAACAGTTGCAAGTATGGCTGTTGCAATTGACAATCCAAGTGCTGGATTAACAATGTTTATGGCTTCAAGAAAAAATCTTAAAGGATATAAATCTCCAAGTAAAGCTTATTATAAATCAGATATTTATGGTGGCAGAGTTAGAGAGGCAAAACAATCAAAAGATAAAGCAACTAAAACTTATAATTTAGCATTAAATAGATATACAAATAATGAATTTGATTATCAAGAAAAATACAAAGAATTATTAGATCAATATAAAGGAACAGCAGATGGTTCAGCAGAGAGAGATAATCTAAAAGAACAAATAAAAGAATTACGTGCTTTACGTAGAAAAGAAAGAGCTAAAGAGCTTCATACTTTACAAGAAGCAGATGAAGCATTAAATGAAGCTAAAATCGATTATGGAAATGCTAAACATGAACATAATCATAAATATATTAAAATACCTGAAAAGGTTAAAGGTTTTGTTGAAGATGCTACAGGATTATCACGTATTGAAGATATGGCTAAAAATGATGCTAGAGCTCAATTTAAAGCATTTGATAGTGCATCAAAACAAGAATCTAAATTAAAAGACTTGGCAAAAGTTGCTAAGATAGAACAAGAAGTTAGAGAATTGACTAAAGAATTAAAAGCAAAATACAAAGAAGTTAGTGATAAATATAATGAAACAGCTGCTGATGACAAGAAAATTACTCCTGAAATGTCAAAAGCAATGTTTGAAAAAGACATTAACAATACTGTTAAACAGTCTGAAAAAGTTAATGTTACATCATCACAAATCAATAGAGCTATTACAGAATACTTATTACAACATAAAACAGAAAAAGTTACAGATGGCGATATAGATGCTGTATTAGATAATTTACAAGAAATCTTGAGAAAAAGTCATAAAAATGTTACAATTACAGATGAATTAAAAGACACAGTAAGAAAAGACTTTGAAGAAAAAATGATTAGTGAAAACAAAGGATTAGGATTAGATAATAAAGATTCAATAACATCTATAAGAAAATCATTATCTAAAGAAAAATTACTTCCAAGAATTGATGATTTTGAAATTGCTAGAGAAGGAAATATTAGCACACAAGAGCTTGATGAAATTACAGAATTACATAATAAAATTTTACATAAGCTTGATGAAATTAATACATACAATCAAATTGGAAAAGTTAAACATAAAGGTGCTTTAGTAAGCCCACAAAAAATTATAAAAGACGCAAAGAAACAATAGGAAAGTAGGTGTAAAATGAAAACAAAGAAACAAATAAAAAGAGTAATTCTTATATGTTTAATTCTAATGCTTTGTATAGCTTGTTTTAAAACAAGTAAAGCCTATAGCTTGAAGGAATTTGGTGGAGACGCACTCATGGGAGTTGTTGGTTTATTAACAATAGGTATTCAACAACTTGCAGTTGCTATGTTTGCAGCAATAAAACTTTTAATATCAGCAATAACTGGATTAGCAAGTGATGGGTCTGCAAGTGCTATTGGAGATGTAGTGTTTAATAGATGTGGATTAACTTCAGCAAATTTCTTTAATGAAGTTTGGGTTGGACCAAAGCTAGAAGAAGGAACTTTATTAATAGTAACACATATTAGAACATATTATAATGTTTTAAGAAACTTATCAATTGCAATGCTTTTAGGTATTCTATTATACATAGGAATAAGAATGGCAATTTCAACTGTAGCATCTGAAGAAGCTAAGTATAAGAAAATGCTTAAAGATTGGGTAGTAAGTTTAGTATTAGTATTTGTTCTACACTATGTAATGATAATAACATTTTTTATAAATAATGTTTTAGTTGAGTCATTAGCTCAAGTATATGATAGTTCTGCAGCTGGTGACTGGTCAGAATTATGGAAACAGGCAATAATTCCAGGTCAAGGAATTCCATACTTAATTGTATATGGTGCCTTTATAACAGGAACATTAGCATTTGTTCTTATGTATGTAAAACGTACAATAGTATTAGCATTTTTAATAGTAATTGCACCATTAATTACAATTACATATTCAATCGATAAAATTGGTGATGGTAAATCACAAGCATTAAATAATTGGATGAAAGAATTTATATTTACAGTAATAATTCAACCATTCCATTGTATTATATATCTTGTATTTTACCAATCAATAATGGAAACATTAAATGATGGAAATTTAGATTTGGGAAAAATGATTTTTGCTGCTGCAAGTGCATTCTTCATGCTTAAAGCAGAAGGAATTGTTAAGAAAATCTTTGGAATTCAACCAAGTAGTATAGGTGATGCATTAGGAACAGGTGCTATGGCATTAACAATGGCAACATCTTTATTTAAAGGTAAAGGTAGAAAATTAGATGAATCTAAGGGAACAATGCCTAAAATGAAAGGTAATAAACATGGAGATGGTCAAGGAACAGTAACAACTCAAACTCCAAGAACACAACAAGTAGCTGATAATAATGGACAAGGTTCTGGAAATGGAACAGCAGCTGGTACCCCACCAACAGGTGGAAATCAATCAACAGGTGGAACCCCACCGGCAGGAGGAAGTCAACCAATAAGTGTAGGCGAACCATCAATTGATAATGAACCAGTTAGACAATCAGGTAAAATTTCACAAGCTATTGATAAATTTAATAGTAGCAAACTTGGAAGACACATTGCTAGAAAAGGCGGTTGGGGAGCATTAGCTGGACGTAAGATTTCTGGTGCTGCAACATTAACTGGATTTATCGCAGGTGGTACAGTTGGAGACTTTAAAACTGCTATGTCAACTGCAACTGCTGCAGGAAGTGTAGTAAAAACAAAAGTCGATGATTTTGCATATTCTCGTGCTGAAAAGAGATTGATAGATAACCAAGAAGTTTTTGCTGGAGCTTATGAAGATTTCGCAGCTGCATATAGAGAAAGATATGGTGATGTTGATGATAAAGAAATTTCAACTGCAGCAAGAGATATTTTTGAAGGTGGAGGACAAAACTTAACTGAAGAATATGAAAGAGACTTCTTTGATCAAATGGATCAATTATCAACATCTGCAGAAGTATATGGATATGGTAATGGATTTGATTATGTTAAAGATTCAATTAGAAAAACTCAAATGGGTGTTATTGAACCTAAATCAGATTATATTCAAAAATCATATAAGGTTACTCCAAGTAGACCTAGAAGAAATAATAATACAAATAATAACAATACTAACTCATAATGAAAAAATATTATGGAATTATAATGAAAGGTAGGTGATATAAATGGAAGATGATAACAATTTAGATGAGGTTATTAAAAATGACCTAGAAAATAAACCGGAGTCAAGAAGCAGAATTGCAAGAGAAGGAAAGAAAAAAGCAAGGGAAGCTGCTCAAAAGGCAAAAAGAAAAGCTAGAATGACTTTATTTAAACCAGTAGGTATAACTGTATTTTCTACTGTATTATCAATATTTATTATTATATTCATGGTAATTGGTATTATTTCATTTATAACATCTATGCCTGGATTTGTACAAGAAATGATTATGCAAAAGGTACTTGATGGTCTTAATAAAGTATATACAGTAGTTGAGGGGAGTGATTATTATCTTGAACAATTAGCAAGAGACCCTGATAGAACTGCTCAAAAGAAAGTACTAGCATATTTAGATGATATGGGAATAGACCCAGTAGGATTTGGTTTTGCACCATTCTATACAAGAAATAGCGAAACTGGGGAAGTTAGCTATGACCCGCAAATAACAGCTGATACGGAATTGCTAGAAGGAAACAGCTTTTTCGATGCTGTAAAATATAATGAAGCAATAGCTGAAAAAGTAGTAAAAGAAGATTTAATATTTAAATATATTGTATCAAATGAAAGAACATATTTGGTAGATGAGTTTGATAAATTTGGAAACACTGGAGCTTTCCAAGCAATAAAAAGTGCTTTAGGCGACGAAATAGATTTAACAGGTATGATTAAAACAGGAATAAAAGGACCTGATGATTCTACTATAACTGTTGATAGAGAAAATAAAACAATGTCAATAAGTTCAACAAATATAAATGCTTCACAAGGTATACAACAACAAAAAGCTACATACAACATGGATACATATGCTGGAAGATATGGAACACCATTAGAATTTTTATTAGCACTACATATTGCTACAATGTCTCCAGATTTAACAGATGAAATGGTATCAAATCCAAATTTACAAACTGAATTAAACTTAAATTTAACAAAAGATGATTATAAAGTAGTTTATGAAATCACATATGATGGTAAAAAACTTCCAATAAAAAGAGGAAGTACAGGAAGCTATGATGATTTAAGATTTTTAGATGATAGTGTTGTTAAAGTTGATGAAAACGGAAAAGCATATGTTGACTTAACACAAGAACAAATAGAAGATCTTAAAAGTAAAATAACAGTTAACAGCTTACAAGGTTGGTTAGATCGTGTAAGACACATAAATTTTGATGTTTATGTTGGCGCAGAACAAATTACAAATATTACTAATGAAGCAAAAGATGCTTTATTAGGTGATGGAATGTTCAGGGTTGTATATAGAGTAACAAATTCAGAGTTTGATAATTATAAAGCAATTGATTGGAGTTCATATTTAGGAACTGTTGAAAATGTAGATGGAAAATATACAACAAATATATCAAGTATTTTTGATGGAACATATAGTGAACATGAATCAGATGGTAACAGAATGATTTTAAGTAATCAATCACCAGATGGTGTAGAAATACAAGTATCACCTTCTACTGCAATACCTGATTCAAATAATTTAAATCAATATTATCAAGTTACAGGTGTAATGCATGGTTTAGATTATTACATAAATGGACATGAAAATGAGATGAAAAATGAATCAATTTCAATGGCATTAACATGTATGTTAGTACAATTAGATTCATATTTATATAAAGAAAACTTATCTCAATATACAGATGTACAATTTACATTTTGTGACATAAAAGCTCAATCTGGAGATTGGGTTGGTTCAGGAGATGTAAAATATGACTTTGGTAAATTACAAAGTTTAAGAAGAGATAATGGTTCATTATATTCTTCAATGTACATATTATTAGCAAAAAATTGGATGGATTTCTGTAATGAACATGGTGGAATTCAAAACTGTTCAACAGAAGAAATTCATCAAGAATTGGTAACTATTAAAGAATTAACTGATACTTATTTTAATTCTGTAGGCAATAAAGATAAACATTTACAAGAAGTAATGGATGATTTACTTGATAAAACAGGATTTGAGTTTGAAGAAAAACTATCATTAGATGATTTGAAAGTTATTTATGATGCTTTAAACGGAAGTAGTGATGAATTTGAATATGCATTTCCTAAAGTAACTAGTGTTATAAAACACTGGTATAAAGATGTTGTTTTTGATGCTGGAGATGGAGAAAATTCTGTTTATAAACAAACAAATCAAGAAAGAAGATTTGATGTTGAAACAGATAATGATAAATTACAAGTAACTGCAGTTATGAGCGCTGGAAATAACTATGTTCAAACTGGACAACCTTATGTTGTAAAAGGTGATGTTGTAACACTTGAAGGAAAAGAAGTAAAAAATAGTTCAATTAGTGATTTAGAGTTTAAAAATAAAGATGGATCAGTTTATAGAGTTGGTGATGGATACAGAACAACAAAAAGATTATTCACACAAGGTCAATACTATGTTTTTGATGGAAGTAAAGAAACATCACAATCTATTTGGTATGCTAAAGAACTTGAAAAAATGACAGGAAAAGCAAATAACAGATTTGCAAAAGTATATGTTTATAATGGAAGAATAAAAGTTGCATATGTATATACAAGTGACCAAGATGCTTACAACGAGTTTGGAAGTGCATATGATCAATCAACAGGTAACTGGAATATTAATGCACAAGTTATAAATGATGCAAGAAAAAATACATCACTTCCAGCAGCTGTGCAAGAAGGTGATGGATGGTCAGTATTCTTAGCAAGAGCATCTAAAAAGTCAAGTTCAGATGAAAATGTAAATGTTTATTATGTTAAAGTTACAGATAGCATGAATTACTTATCTGTAGGTGATATTAAAAATACAGTTGAGATTTCACAAAAATCTGTAAATAGAATTAATTCATTCTTAGATGCAATGGGAGTTGTTAATCAAAGAAAACACATAAGCTTTGACAATACAACAGCATCAGGAGATGTAACAACATTAACAGCATTCGGTTTATTAGAAGGAATGCATACTGAAACAGCAGAATACATTTATAGAGATTTCAAAGAATTCCTAGTTGAATTAGGATATTATACAAAAGCTGAATTTGATTACTTAGAAACTGATGTATTACAATGGTTTATTCCTGATTATGTTCCAAATGAAACTGCTGAAACTATTGCAGAAAGAAGAATTTGGAGACAGACTAAGGAAGAAGATGCATTAACTTATGGTGCGGTTTTATATCCAATTGAAGACGAAGAAGATGAGGAAGAAAATGATAAGGAAGATTCTGAGAATTTATCTGAATTAAAACTTAAAGGATTTGAAGAAGGATTAGATGTTATAGCACCAGGAAATGCTAAGATTACAGCGCTTTCTGAATCAAGAATCATGCTAGAATTTGATGGTATTTCTCAACCAGAAATAGGTGCTTTAGACAAATATACAATGTTAATTGATGGCATTGTAATTGACCCACAATCATCTGTTGCAACATCAGATGATAGCCAAATGACTTTACAAGAAATTTTTGATAGTAAAAAAAGCTATTCAATAAAAGCTGGTGAGAAAATTGGTGTAACAGGTACTGTAAAAATTAAAGTAATATTAAAAAATAATATAGGTGGATATGTTGATAACATTGAAAACTATATGGCACCTTATTTAGCACCAGGATTTAATACAGGGGTAAGTGGTAACTCATATGAACAAATTTCTAGACTTGCATCTGAGGGATTTGAAAATATCGGTGCAGCTGGAAATGAGTCTAATGCAGCATATGCTAATGCAATGCAATATTACTCAATTATTTCAAAATATAGTCAACAATATGGACTTGACCCATATTTAATAGTAGCTTTAATATGCCAAGAATCTGGAGGAAATTTAAGCGCTGACAATGGAAATGCGGCTGGTTTAATGCAGTTTGAATACGCTGCAAATGGTACTTCATATAGCTATAATGGAGAAACAATAACAAATATAACAAGAGATAGATTAAAAACAGACGCTGATTTAAGTATTCATGTAGGTTGTTTAATGCTAAAGAAAAGAATGGATCAGTATCATGATAATATTCCAGTTGTATTACAATCATACAACTTTGGTGAATGGGGAGCTGAAAGCGTTATAAAATGTGCTGTTGCAGGATATACTGGACAAGATGTAAGTGGTGCTGTATTACTAAGTGCCATAGGAAAAATAAGCAATGAACAATTAGATGAATATATTGCTAGCGGTAGCTTAGATTGGTTAAAATCAAGAGTATACTTTAAACGTTTATGTGGAATGCCAGAAGGTTCAGTATGGGGTGACGCAAAATACGTAGAGCATGTTTTACAATATTACAATTTAAATCAAAATTAGTGTAAGGAGGCTTTTATGAAAAAGAAAATTGTGTATATAATTATAGGTCTTATAATTATTATAAATGTTTTAATATTATCTATTTTTCTTTTGAGAAAGCCTCAAGAAAAAGAAAATCTAGATTTAGTTAATATAAGTAGTCCAAAAACTATTACTGAAAACAATGAAATATATCCAGAAGGTTCATATCAGTTTGTTTATAAATATAGTGGAAAAACAGACCCACACATCATTTATAAAGCTATATATAATATAGTAGATTATTTAAATACAGAAAGACTTGTTAAAGCTTCTGATTCAGAAATTGAAAAAATGTATCAAAATGAAGCAAAACAAATAGCCGAAAAATGTAAGATAGATAATTTAAATGATTTCAAAAAATTATCTAAACAAGCTAAAACATATTCTAAATTTGGAAAATATACTACAATAAAATTTTTAAATGACACTTTCACAAAAGAAACACATTATACAACAATACAAATGGTAATAATTCTTTCAGACAAAGAACAATTAAAATTTAAAGTATCTATAGGTAATTTAGGAAAATATAAAGACGATGTAAAAATAGTACCTATAATCTAGTTGGGGAGTAATGTTTATATGAGAAAAATGCAAAGAAAGTTGAAGAAAAGAGATGTATTTTTAATAATTATAATCTTAATTCTAGTAATTATTAATTTAATATTATTTGTAAAAGAATATGCTAAACCAAAAGCTCAAACCCAAGATAATTCTGGAAAAGTAAGTAGTGTTAAAAGCGAAAAAGAAGAAGTAATTGTTCCTAAAGATGATAAAGAATTAATATTGAAGCTATCAAAAATGCAAGAAAGAGATAGAATTGAGTATTATTGTGGAGAGTATATAAAAAAATTAGAGCAAAAGGATTATGAATCAGCTTATAATCTTTTATATCCGGAATTTAAAGAAAAATATTTTCCAACAATTGATTCATATAAAGAATATATAAATAAAACATATCCTGAAAACTTTGCATTAGAATATGATGACATAACAAGACAAGGAAATATTTATGTATTAAGACTAAAAATATTAGATGTATTAGGAAGTAGAGAAGATGAAAAAGTACAAAGAGTTGTTATATTGGAAAATGATTATAATAATTTTGTACTATCATTTCAAGTAATATAGGAGGATATAGATGAGTAGAGTTACAGATTTGAAAGTCAAGTTAATACAATGGGCAAAGAAACGTAAAAAAGAATTAATTGTATTAGGTTTGCTTGCGTGGTTGATTATTTTCATTATAAATACCATATTAAAAAATCAACAATCCAAAATAGATCCTCCAAGTACATCATATACCCCACATACTGCAGTATATAAGGAAGATGCAGTAGTACCCGAAAATTATCAAAAGAGCATTGAAAATACAATAGATAAGTACTTTAATTACTGTAATGAAGGTAAATATGAAGAAGCATATAACTTAATTACACCAGAATGCAGAAAGAAGCTATATCCTTCATTAGCTGAATTTAAGGGATATGTAGATTATGTGTTTCAAGGAAAAAAGAAAATATATAATATTCAAAACTTATCTATGGTAGATAATAAATACATCTATAATATTAGAATTTTAGATGACATTTTAGCTAATGGAACAACAGACGGTTACTATTACTATGAGGAAAAATTTATATTAATAGAAGATAATGGAGAAATGAAATTATCAATAGGTGAATATATTGGTGATGAACAATTAAACATCAAAGCCGAAAATGATGACATGATATTTGAAGTTCAAAGCAAATCTGTTGATTATGAAACAGAAACATATACAATAAAAATTACTAACAAAACAGATAAATACATTGTAATTTCAGATAATACTGAAAATAATGAAATTATTTTAGACTTAGGTGAACAAACTAGAAGACCAGTTGATACAGAGTATTTGTCAATATATGTAAAACCAAATTCAACAACAATACAATCTTTAAAGTTTAATAAATTCTATGATAATGGACTAACTGCACAAAAGCTATTGCTAGGCAATGTTCGTATTTTAAATAATTATAATTCAAAAACTGGAACAACACAAAGTGACTTGGATAATGCAGTTAAAATTTATGGTTATGAAATTAATTTAAATAAATAAAAAAATGACACAAATGGGGACGGACTTAATTTGTGTCATTTTTGACACATTTGGGGACGGTCTTGTTTTGTTTCAAAAATGAAACAAAACAAGACCGTCCC
>SAMEA3663057__coassemble_82_pt1 | contig 40040 bp, 42 predicted proteins | sample SAMEA3663057__metabat2_high_PE_009 | metagenome-assembled genome bin SAMEA3663057 (sample SAMEA3663057) | pig gut metagenome | biome: pig gut; feature: pig-associated habitat; material: faeces | place: France | collected 2012
GGTGAAATATTTGCTTATAAACTTTCAAGGTGATTTTATCATAAATTAAATACAGGAATATCTAGCAGAGCTTTACAATTTACATAAAATGTGCTATAATGTAAATACATTGTTAAACATATAAAGGATGTAACAATTGTTATGTCCGTATCTACAACATCAAGGAGGAATAGCAATGAAAAAAAATTATGAGCACAATCAGGAAAAGTCGTACAATATCGGGGAATTGTTTTTCTGGTTTGATGAAACCGGAAAAATAAACAAGATCTATGATCGCCAAAGGGAAAAAGATTATTTTCATAATAATGAAATTTTTCCTGATATTTTTAAGGCTGCTGCTGAAAAATTGGAGATATTCCAGCTTCGTGATTTAAAGGCACGTCTTGTGGAACCAGATTATCAGAAAGTTTGTAACGATATTTTGGTGGAAAAAATCAATAGCAAGCTTGCTGCTCATTAATAGTTTTAAAACCCTCAAATATTTTTTGAGGGTTTTCTTTTTATTATATTTGTTAATTATAATAACAAAAAAACATAGATGAAAATAATTAATAAAAACACACAAAAAAATATGAAAAAAATCGTAAAAAATACCAGAATTTGGTTGACATATCATAATAAAAGTGATAGAATAGTAAAGCGTATAATAAGTGAAAATATGTTTAAAACATAAATCTATTTAAGAATGGCTGGAGGTGTATTAAATGGCAGCAAAAGGAGCTAGAGAACCAATAATATTAGCTTGTTCTGAATGTAAAAGAAGAACTTATACAACAAGTAAGAACAAAAAAAATAACACAGACAGATTGGAAATAACTAAATATTGTAAATTCTGTGGAAAACGTACTACACATAAAGAAACAAAATAATCTTTAGGGAGGAATTTAATATGGCTAAAGAAAAAGAAAGTAAAGTAAAGAATGAAAACAAACACTTTATGAAAGATGTTAAGGCAGAACTAAAAAAAGTTGTATGGCCTACATCAAAACAAATGGTAAACAATGTTACAGCTGTTATAGTTATAGTTTTAATAACTGCTGCAATCGTATTTTGCCTTGATTTTGTTTTTGGTGCAATGAATAAATTTGGTGTAGAAAGATTGAAAGAAAAAGTTCAATCAAATAATCAAGCTCAAACTCAAATTGATGATAATCAAACAAATGCTGATAACAACAATGATGATCAACAACAAGATGAGAACGCAGAAAATACACCAGTTAACGAATAGGCTATTCTTAACAAAAATCGATATTAAATAAATTTGGCTTTATTTATAATTCGAATTAATGAAAGAAGGAGGCTAAAACGATGTCTCAAGAGAGTAAAGAATTAACTCCAAAGTGGTATGTTGTGCATACATATTCTGGTTATGAGAATAAGGTAAAAACAGACTTGGAAAAGACAGTAAAAAATAGGGAACTAGAAGATTATTTCTTCGAAATAGTAGTTCCTATGGAAGAACAAATAGAAATTAAAGATGGAAAAAAGAAAACTAATTTAAAAAAAGTTTTCCCTGGTTATGTTTTAATAAAAATGATTGTAACAGAAGCAACTTGGTATATTGTTAGAAATACAAGAGGCGTTACAGGTTTTGTAGGTTCAGGAACAGATCCAATTCCACTTACTGATGAAGAAATCAGAAATATGGGATTTGAGAAAATTGAAGTTAATGTTGATTATAATATTAATGATTCAATAAGAGTAATTGATGGACCTTTAAAAGATTTTGTTGGCGTAGTTCAAGAAATCAATAAAGAAAAACATAAGGTTAGAGTTTTAGTTTCTATGTTTGGAAGAGAAACTCCAGTAGAATTGGAATTTTCACAAGTACAAAAAGTTTAACTTAGTTAATAATTTAAATTTATATAAATTATTTTGACAATATATTAGACTAAAAGGAGGTGCAATTAGAAATGGCAGAGAAAGAAATTAGTAATATAATCAAATTGCAAATACCTGCAGGTAAAGCTACACCAGCTCCACCAGTAGGTCCAGCATTAGGTTCAAGTGGTGTTAATATTATGCAATTCGTTAAAGAATTCAATGATAGAACAGCTAATCAACCTGGAATGATAATCCCAGTTGTAATCACTGTTTACAAAGATAAATCTTTTGAATTCATAACAAAAGTACCACCAGTAGCTGTTTTAATCAAAAAAGCTGCTAAAATCGAAAAAGCTTCAGGAAAACCTAACATGGATAAAGTTGCTACAATAACAAAAGCACAAGTTAAGGAAATCGCTGAACAAAAAATGCCAGACTTAAATGCTGCATCATTAGAAGCTGCAATGAGTATGGTAGCTGGAACAGCTCGTTCTATGGGTGTTATAGTTTCAGACTAATTTATAATATGCAGTAATGCATAAAATTATTTAAAATTGGGAGAGTGAATAACTCGTTAGAACCAAAGGAGGTTAAAAATGAAAAGAGGTAAAAGATATCTTGCAGGTGAACAACTTGTAGATAAATCAAAAGTTTACAGTGCAAAAGAAGCTTTAGAAACAATTGAAAAAATGCCTAAAGCAAAATTTGATGAAACTGTAGAACTACATGTTAAATTAGGTGTAGATTCAAAACACGCTGACCAACAAGTTAGAGGTACAACAGTACTTCCAAATGGTACAGGTAAAACATTAAAAGTATTAGTTTTCGCTAAAGGACCAAAAGCTGATGAAGCTGTTAAAGCTGGAGCAGATTATGTTGGTGCTGAAGAATTAATACCAAAAATTGAAAAAGAAAACTGGTTTGACTATGATGTAATAGTTGCTACTCCAGATATGATGGGTGTAGTTGGTAGATTAGGTAAAGTTTTAGGACCAAAAGGTTTAATGCCTAACCCTAAATCAGGAACAGTAACAATGGATGTTACTAAAGCTATTAATGAAATTAAATCTGGTAAAGTTGAATATAGATTAGATAAAACTAACATTATTCACTTAGGATTTGGTAAAGTTTCATTTGGTGCAGAAAAATTATTAGAAAACTATGATGCAATTATAAGTGCAATCATAAAAGCTAAACCAGCAGCAGCTAAAGGACAATACATTAAAAGCGTTGCTATTTCTACAACAATGGGACCAAGCATGTATATTGATCAAAAATAATTTATAAATTTATATAGCCAAAGAAAGTAGGCATAAAGGTAAGTCCTACCGAGGCAAACATATTATGAGCGGATTTATCCAATCTATGTGTGCCTCAGTCTATGGCATATATAGATTGGATTTTATTATTGCAGAAATTTCTAGGAGGTGAACTAATTAAAATGGCAAGTGAAACTATTTTAAAACAAAAGGAAGCACAAGTTAACGAATTAGCTGAACAATTCAAAGAAGCTAAAGTTATACTTTTAACAGATTACAGAGGAATAAATGTAGCTGATGATACAAAATTAAGAACAGATATCAGAAATGCAAATGCTCAATACAAAATTATAAAAAATAATATAGTAAAAAGAGCTTTAAATGCAAATGGTGAAAATGGATTAGATGATTTATTAGAAGGACCTACAGCAGTTATTTTTGGTAATGAAGATTATTTAGAACCATCTAAAATAATCTACAATTTTACTAAATCTAATGACTTCTATAAAATCAAAGGTGGTATAATCGACGGTAAAGTTGTAACAGCTGAAGAAATCATTACTTTAGCAAAATTACCATCAAAAGAAACATTATTATCAATGCTTGCAGGTGGATTACTTGGAACTATTTCAAAATTCGCTGTTGCACTTGATCAAGTTCGTTTACAAAAAGAAGCACAAGCTTAATTATGTGTTAGAGAATATTAGAATTGCAGACTTAAACTGCTACGTATAGAGTCGTGAACTTAAATCACTGTATTAAAATTCGAGTGGCGTACGTAAAATCGCCGGATGTTAAATTATTAAAAATGATAATTTAATTAAAAATTATCAAAAAAATAAAAGTGGCTAAACCACAAATAAAAATTTTAGGAGGATATAAAAATGAATAAAGAAGAAATGATTGAAGAAATCAAAAAAATGACAGTAGTTGAATTAGCTGATTTAGTTAAAGCTATAGAAGAAGAATTTGGAGTATCTGCAGTAGCAGCTGCAGCACCAGCAGCTGGTGGAGCAGCAGCTGGAGCAGCTGAAGAAAAAACATCTTTCAATGTTGTATTAACAGATGCTGGAGCAAACAAAATCCAAGTAATCAAAGTTGTTAGAGACGCTACAGGATTAGGATTAAAAGAAGCTAAAGAATTAGTTGACGGAGCTCCAAAAACAGTTAAAGAAGGAGCAAGCAAAGACGAAGCTGAAGAATTAAAAGCTAAATTCACAGAAGTTGGAGCTGTTGTTGAATTACAATAATTTCAAAATATGTTGAATATTATTTAAAAAATGTCTCGGATAATAATTCGAGACATTTTTTTTTAGTTGACAAGAAAAAAATTAGGGTATAGAATATAATCATAAAATTTTATTTTGAAATTTTGGAGGCTATATGAAAATTTTATTAGATGCGATGGGTGGAGATAATGCTCCAGACGCAAATATTAAAGGTGCTGTTAAGGCAATTAATCAAATCCAAGCAGAAGTTGTGCTAATTGGAAATGAAAACGTTATTAATTCACGTATTAAAGAGTTATACGGAAAAAATAATATAAAGGAAATATCAGATAGATTAAGTATAAAACATACAACAGAAACTATAGAAATGGAAGATATTCCTACACATGCTATTAAGCATAAAAAGGATTCTTCAATGGTTGTTGGGTTTAACATGTTAAAAAATGATGAAGGAGATGTGTTTATATCTGCTGGTAATTCAGGTGCATTACTTACAGGTGCAACACTATTAGTTGGAAGAATCAAAGGAATAGATAGACCTGCTATGGCTGGTATTTTGCCTGCTTATAAAAGCAGATTGTTATTAATAGACTCTGGTGCTAATACTAATTGTAAACCTCTTAATTTATTACAATTTGCTCAAATGGCTACAATCTATTTGAGTAATACATTTGGTGTTAAATCACCAAGAATTGGTTTATTAAATATAGGAACAGAGGAAACTAAAGGTAACGAACTAACAAAAGAAACTTATAAATTATTAAAAGAAAAATCAGAAGAATATAGTATTAATTTTATAGGAAATGTGGAAGGAAGAGATGCATTTTCAGGAGAAGTTGATGCAATTGTTACAGATGGATTTACTGGAAATGTTTTCTTAAAAGCAGTTGAAGGTTTAGGAAAGTTTGTTAAAAGAAGTTTAACTGAAAGTTTAAAAAAGAATTTAGTTTCTAAAATAGCAGCAGTTCCATCATTACCTGCAATAAAAAGATTTGCAAAAACATGTGATTATAAAGAATACGGTGGAGCTTTGTTCTTAGGAGTAAAGAAACCTGTTGTTAAAGCACATGGAAGTAGTGATGAAAAATTATTTGAATTTACAATTAAACAAGCAGAACAATTTGTAAAAAACAGAGCTGTTGAAAGAATGATAGAGGAATTTGAAAAAATAAATGCTAAAAAGCTACAAGAACAAATAGAAAATGCTAATGCAAAAGAAAGCATAAATGAATAATTCTGACCATATCGTAAAAATTTTAAAAAAAACTTGACATTTGGTTAAACATATAATATTGTTAGTTAAGTAAAACGATTTAGTAATTAATAATAAAAACTTGGAGGGAGGTGAACTTGGCATGAGTTCAGAAGAAGTTTTTGAAAAAGTAAAAAATATTATAGTTGAGCAATTAGGTGCTACAGAAAGTTCAGTAACAATGGAGGCATCTTTCATAGATGATTTAGGAGCTGATTCTTTAGATATAGTTGAATTAATAATGGCTTTAGAAGAAGAATTTGATACAGAAATTCCAGATGCAGACGCTGAAAAAGTTGTTACAGTTGGAGACGTTGTTGAATACATAAAAGAACACTTAGCTTAATTTACAAAAGAAATTGAAAGGGTAACTCCTTTCTTTTTTATTAACATAGAAGATTACATAAATAATTGATATAAAACTCAAACAAAATAAGTCCGTCCCGGAAAGTGTTAAAATAACACAATTAGGGACAGTCTTAATTTTGAATTTTAAAATAATAATTGAAAGGAATAGAAAATGGATTTATCTTTATTAGAAAAAAGTATAGGATATAAATTTAAAAATATTGAATTATTAAAAAAGGCTTTGACACATACTTCATATGCAAATGAACATCATATTGAAAGTAATGAAAAGCTAGAGTTTTTAGGAGATAGTATATTAGAATTTATATCAAGTAAATATATTTATAATAATTATAGTTTTTTAAAAGAGGGAGAAATGACTAAAGTTAGAGCTGATGTTGTGTGTGAAAAAAGCTTACATAAAGTTGCTTTAAAGCATAATTTTAGTGATTTCTTATATTTAGGAAAAAGTCAAATAATGAGTGGTGAAACTGTAAGACCTGCTATTTTAGCAGATAGTGTTGAAGCTGTTATTGCTGCAATTTATTTTGATTCTGATTTAGAGCATGCAGAAAAATTTATTGTAGACAGTCTAAAAGATGCTATTAAAGTTGCAAGTCAACATGTTGGAATGAAAGATTATAAAACAGTTTTACAAGAAAAATTACAAATACATGGTGACGTAGATATCAAATACGTTATTTTAGAGGAAAAAGGGCCAGATCATGATAAAACTTTTGTTGCACAAGTAAGTTGTGATGGGAAAAAATTGGCTATAGGTGAAGGAAAAAACAAAAAGTCAGCTGAAATGGATGCAGCTCATAAAGCATTGATAGAATTAAAAAAGTGAAACGTTTGGGGACGGTCTTAAAATGTTTCAGAGGAAAGGAGTAGGTTAGTGAAGAAAGAGTATATAATTCCGATTTTTGTGCCACATATAGGGTGTCCTAATGATTGTACTTTTTGTAATCAGAAGAAGATTAGTGGGCAAAAAAAGAATGTTTCCTCACAAGATGTAAATAGAATTATAGATTACTATTTAAGTAACTTTAAAGAAAGCAATAATAAAGTTGAAATAGCTTTTTTCGGTGGTAGTTTTACTGGAATAGATAAAGCTGTACAAGAAGAATTATTATCAGCTGCAAATGTCTATATAAAACAAGGAAAGGTTGATGGAATTAGAATCTCAACAAGACCTGATTATATAGATCAAGATATTTTGAATTTACTTAAAAAATATAATGTTAAGACTATCGAACTCGGTGTTCAGTCTGCTAATGATTTTATTCTTAATAAATGCAAGAGAGGGCATAGTTTTGAAGATGTAAAAAAAGCATCTAAATTAATAAGGAAAAACAAGTTTAATCTAGGACATCAAATGATGGTTGGTTTGCCAGAAAGTACTCAAAAAGATGAGATTGAAACAGCAAAAAAACTTATTAAACTTAGACCAAAAATAGTAAGAATTTATCCTGTTTTAGTCATTAAGGATACACAATTAGCTGATGATTATTTAAATGGGGAATATAAGCCAAATACGCTTGAACAAGCGGTAGAAACAAGTGCCATTTTACTAAAAATGTTTAAAAAGAAAAAGATTGATGTTATTAGAATAGGATTACAAAGTACAGATGAAATATGTAATCCTGAAAATGAAAGTAGTCAAGTTGTTGCTGGCCCATATCATCCAGCTTTTAGGCAGTTGGTTGAAAGTAGAATTTGTTATGATGATTTTTCTAAAAAAATTCATAATCTTAATAATAAAGTTAAGGTTGTGAAGGTTAAAGTAAACGGGGCGTTAATTAATAATTTTGTGGGTCATAAAAGGGAAAATATTAAAAGAATTAAAGAGTTGTATGATGTTGATGTGGTGGTTGAGAAAGATGATACTGTGAAAAACTATGCGATTCGCAAAATTGTGTAAATTTAGACGTCATAAACCTCAATTTTACTTTTTTACAGTTTAATGAATAATATTGCTATTATGTGGAAAAATATTATTAGGTGATTAAATTGGGGAGAGTAGTTGGGAAAAATGAAATAAAAAGATTTTTAATAACCAGTGCAGGGCTTGTAGTTGGGTCATTTATTATGGCTTGTTCTACGGCCTTTTTCTTGTTGCCAAATAAATTATCTACAGGTGGCTTTTCGGGCCTATCTACAATTGCGTACTATTTATTCCATGTTCCTGTAGGAACTGCAATGATTATATTGAATTTACCGCTATTTATTATTGCTTTTTTTAGAGTCGGAAAGAAATTTCTCGTTAAATCTGTGTTTGGAACCATTCTATTGTCTGTATTTATCAATATTTTAGAAAGATTTCCTGCTGCTACTTCGGATAAACTTTTAGCATGCATTTATGGTGGAATTATAATGGGAATAGGAACAGCTATAATTTTAAAGGTTAGCGGTTCAACAGGCGGAAGTGATTTGCTTTCTTACGTTGTCCGTTCATTTAATGATAGATTTAAATCTGGGGACTTAATAATCATTATTGATACTGTTATAATAATTTTGAGTATTGTAATATTTAGAGAGATTGAAATAGGATTATATTCAGCTATTGCAATTTTCTTAATGGGTAAAATGATTGATATTGTTTTCGAGGGAGTTAATTTTACTAAAGTTTTATTTATTGTGTCAGATAAATCAGAGGAAATTGCTAAACTCATAGGCACGGTTGTACAAAGGGGAAGTACTGGAATTTATGCCAAAGGCATGCACACCGATAATGATAAAATTATGCTTTTTTGTGTTGGATCTAGAAGTGAAATTGTTAGAATAAAAAATATTGCCACTAAGATAGATGACAAAGCTTTTATTGTAATTTTTAATGCAAGAGAAACATGGGGAAAAGGTTTTGAAAAAGATAAGTTATTAAGATGAAAAATATGTTAAAAACTTGCAAAAATACTGCAAAAAGCCTTGATTTAATTTCATTTTTTTGATATAATAGTGACTGTTAAAACGCACATAAAGTTAGTTTGAAAAGGTGTGCTTGTAAAAATCTTTTAATTACAAGTCTTTGAAAAATGTTTGAAGCTTTATGGAGGTAAAAACAAAAAGGGAGGAAATTAAAATGGCAGTAGTTGCAATGAAACAATTACTAGAAGCTGGTGTTCACTTTGGACATCAAACAAGAAGATGGGATCCTAAAATGGCTGAATACATATTCCAAGCTAGAAATGGTATCCATATTATCGATCTTCAAAAAACATCAAAAAAATTAGATGAAGCATATGACTTCATGAAATCACAAGCAGAAGAGGGAAAAACAGTTCTATTTGTTGGAACTAAAAAACAAGCTCAAGACTGCATGAAAGAAGCTGCTGAAAAAAGTGGTATGTACTATGTAAATCAAAGATGGTTAGGTGGAATGCTAACAAACTTTGAAACAATTGAAAAAAGAGTACAAAGATTAAATGAATTAGAAACAATGGAACAAGATGGTACATTTGATGTATTACCTAAAAAAGAAGTTATTCTATTAAAGAAAGAAATGGAAAAATTACAAAAAAATCTTGGAGGAATTAAAGATATGAAAGAAATTCCTGGAGTTTTATTTGTAGTAGATCCTAAAAAAGAAAGAATAGCTATTTTAGAAGCTAGAAAATTAAATATTCCAGTTGTAGGTTTAGTAGATACAAACTGTAACCCAGAAGATGTTGATTATGCAATTCCTGGAAATGATGACGCTATTCGTGCTGTAAGCTTAATTGCTGATTGCATGGCAAACGCTATTATTGAAGGTAGACAAGGTGAATCTTTTGATGCATCAAGCGCTAATGCAGAAGCAGAAGCTACAGAAGAAGTTGCAGAACCAACAAGTATGGAAGAAGTTGTAGAAGCAACTGAAGAATAATATATAAAACGATTTTGAAAGAGTGGGGCTTTCTTGCTCTACTCTTTTTTAAATAAAAAAAGGGAGGAATATAAAAATGGTAACAGCAAGCCAAGTAAAAGATTTAAGAGAAAAAACAGGTGCAGGTATGATGGACTGCAAAAAAGTTTTAACAGAAACTGATGGAGATATGGAAAAAGCTATTGAATTATTACGTGAAAGAGGAATTGCTAAAGCTGCTAAAAAATCAAGCAGAGTTGCAGCTGAAGGATTAGTAGCTAGCTTTGTTTCTGAAGATGGAAAAGTTGGAGCAGTAGTTGAAGTTAACGCTGAAACAGATTTCGTTGGTAAAAATGAAGAATTCAAAACTTTTGTTAATGATGTTGCAAAACAAATCGTTGAAAAAAATCCAGCAAATGTAGAAGAATTATTAGGACAAGAATCAATTGCAGAAGCTGGTAAAACAGTTCAAGAAGTTTTAACTAATAAAATTGCTACAATTGGTGAAAATATGACAATAAGAAGATTTGAAAGATTTGAATCAAATGGTATAGTTGGAAGTTATATTCATGGTGACGGAAAAATAGGTGTTTTAGTTGATATGGAAAATGCTACACCAGAACTTGCTAAAGACATTTGTTTACAAATTGCTGCTGCTAAACCAGAATTCTTAAATAGAGAATCAGTTACACCTGAAAGAGTAGCTAAAGAAATGGAAATATTAAAAGCACAAGCTATGAATGAAGGAAAACCTGCTGAAATAGCTGAAAAAATGGTTCAAGGTAGAATTAATAAATTCTATGGAGAAATTTGTTTATTAGAACAAGAATTTGTTAAAGATCCAGATATGAAAATTAACAAATTATTAGAATCTAAAGGTGCTAAAATAAACAATTTTGCAAGATTAGAAAAAGGTGAAGGAATCGAAAAAGTAGAAGAAAACTTTGCTGAAGAAGTTGCAAAACAAATAAAAATGTAATTTATAACCGGCGAAAGTTGGAGACTATGCAAGCAGATTTAATATATTAACATTCCGTTCGTTTACTGGCGATACGATTTGAGAAAAAGACGATAATAAGGAGCGCCAAACTGCGCACTCCACTTCATGTTGATATATTAAATCTGCTTGCATAGTCTCCAACTTTCGCCTACTCTACTTTTTATAGAAAAGGGTATACTTTAAGAAGAAAAAATGAGGTTGAAGTATGGATAGGTTAAAAAGAATTTATGTGTATTTATGGTCTGTTATTTTAATTGGTTTAGATCAAGTTACAAAAATGCTTATAATTAAAAATATAAAAGATGATACAATTGTTGTTATAAAGGATATTTTAAGATTTTCATATTGTGAAAACAAGGGAGTGGCTTTTAGTTTTGGAAGTGGTCATGTTCCAGTTTTTATTATTGTTAATTTGTTGATGATCTGTGGATTAATATTTTATTTTGAGAGAAATCGCAAGGATTTTAATTTATTAGGCAAAATATTTTTTATAATGGTAATTGCAGGAGGAATAAGCAATTTATTAGATAGAGTATTTCGTGGATATGTTGTAGATTTTATTAATATAAATGATTTTATTAATTTTGCTATATTCAATGTTGCAGACATTTTCATTGTTGTGGGAGTAATTGGATTAGCATTTTGTATGATATTTAAAGGAGAAAAGAATGGAAAAAGAAAAGTTAATTGTTAATTTAGAGAATGCTGGAGTAAGATTAGATGCATATGTTGCTGACAATATAAATAATCTATCTAGAACTATGGTTAAAAAACTAATTGAAGAAGGAAATATTTCAGTAAACGGGAAAACACAAAAGGTTTCTTATAAGGTTCAAGAAAATGATGAAATTAATGTAAATGTTCCAGAAGCTAAGCAGTTGGATTTAAAAGCACAAGATATACCTGTAGAAGTAGTATATGAAGATAAAGATATAATTGTTGTTAATAAACCAAAGGGATTAGTTGTTCATCCCGCTAATGGTAACTGGGATGGAACTTTAGTTAATGCAATAATGGCTATATGTAAAGACAGCTTATCAGGTATTGGAGGAGAAATTAGACCAGGAATTGTACATAGATTAGATAAAGACACTTCTGGACTTTTAATTATTGCTAAAAATGATAAAGCACATTTAAATATGAGTAATCAAATAAAAGAAAGACAAGTAAAAAAGATTTATTATGCTTTAGTCAGAGGCGTGGTAAGTGAAAATGAAGCAACTATAAACATGCCAATAGGAAGAAGTACAAAAGATAGAAAGAAGATGGCAGTTGATAAAAATGGAAAAGAAGCTATAACTCATTTTAGGGTTTTAGAAAGATTTAATAAATATACTTTATTAGAAGTAAAAATTGACACAGGAAGAACACATCAAATTAGAGTTCATTTAAGTGAAATAGGACATCCTGTTGTAGGAGATGAAGTTTATTCAAATGGAAAGAATGAATTTGGTGTAAAAGGTCAATTATTACATGCTAAAAGTTTAGATTTTAAACATCCTGTTACAGGTAAAGCCATGCATTTAGAGAGTGAATTACCTGAAGAGTTTTTGAATGTACTTAAACAATTAAGATAGAAATTGGAGGAAATGATGGAAGAAATTAGATTACAAAAGTTTCTTGCGAATAGTGGAGTTTGCTCTAGAAGAGCAGCTGAGCAACTTATAGTTGATGGTAAAGTTAGTGTTAATGGAAAAGTTATAATTGAGCTAGGAACAAAAGTTGACCCAGAGTCTGACGAAGTTATTTGTAATGGAAAACGTGTAAAACCTGTGGATAAGCATATTTATGTTTTACTAAATAAACCAATTGGATACGTAACAACAGTTAAAGAACAATTTGGAAGACCTACAGTTATGGATTTAGTAAAGGGTGCAGGTAGTGGACTAGTTCCTGTTGGTAGATTAGATATGTATACTTCAGGTGCTATTATACTTACAAACGATGGAGATTTTGTGTATAAAGTTACTCATCCTAAAAATGAAATAGAAAAAACATACAATGCAACTGTAAGAGGAATTGTAACAAAGACTGATGTTCAAAAACTTGAACAAGGTGTAGAAATTGAGGATTATGTATCAGGAAAAGCTAAAGTTAAAATATTAAAAACTGATACAGAAAAAAATATTTCTAGATTGCAAATTACAATTCATGAAGGGAAAAATAGAGAAGTAAGAAAAATGTGTAATGCAATTGATAAAGGAGTAATTGCATTGCATAGAGCAAAAATTGGAAAATTAGATGTAAAAGATTTAAAATTAGGTGGATGGAGATATTTGACCGAAGCTGAAGTTAAAGGATTTTAATAAGTCAAAAGAGGAAATTGTTTTAAAAAAATTTGTAGTCCCTATTGTAAAAAAAATATATTAATTATATAATGAAGAAAACTGAAGAAAAAGAGGTGTACCAATGGAATACCAAAGATTTATGCCAGAAGGTTGGAATATAAGCAATTTTGATATTACTAAGGAATATTTAAATAATGCCATTTCAACTGGAGAAATTTTGCAAGCTAAGGTTAACAAATGTGATTCAAATTATAATTTATATGTTGATTTAGGAAATAATATTACAGGTGTAATTCCTAGAGAGGAAGTTGAAGCTGTTAATGTTGACGAAACAGGTTTCCCAAAGCCTAATATTTGCATGAGTAAGGTTAATAAATATGTTCAATTTAAAGTAAAAGATATTGATTCAAGAAACAATTTTATTTTATCTAGAAGAGCAGTTGGCGAAGATGCTTTAAATTGGATAACAAACGATTTGCAAGAAGGAATGGTTGTTAATGGAATTGTTAAAAGTATGCAACCATATGGAGTTTTTGTGGAAATTGGTGGAGGAATTGTTGGCTTGTTACATATTGAAGATATTTCAATTGCTAGAATAAAAACACCAGCTGAGAGATTAAAAATTGGACAAAAGATTAATGTTATGATAAAATGCATTGACAGAAAGCTAGAGAGGGTTATTTTGACTTACAAAGAGCTTTTAGGAACATGGGAAGAAAATGTTAAAGATTTTTCAGAAGGGGAAACAGTTACTGGAATTGCTAGAGAAACTGAAAAGTCTAAAAACGGTATTTTTGTTGAGTTAAAACCAAATCTAGTTGGTATGGCAGAATATAAAGAAGGAATTGAATATGGTCAAAATGTTGATGTGTACATTAAAAAAATAATTCCTGATAAGAAAAAAATTAAGTTATTATTTGTGTAAAATTTTAATTAAAATTTTAGGAGGTTTAAAAATGGTAAACGATAATGAAATTAAGGCAACAGTATCACCTTTTGCTATTAGAGAAGGGGAAATTAAAACTTTTGATGGTAAAGATGGTTATGTTTCAATGAATCAAATTATACATAAGATTAATATAGGACATATAAACGATATTCATTTTGAAATTATTGATTTGGTTAATGAATTTGAGTTTATTACTTCAAGACAATTATTCCAATTACTTGAGTGGAAGGGAATTGATGTAAAATCTCAAGATAAGTTAAATAATAAATTAGATCAATTAGTTCGTTCTAAAATATTAACAAGATACTTTTTTAATTCTGAGGATGGAAAAGGTATTTACAGAATTTATTGTATGGAAAAAATGGGTAAATATTTATTAACATCAAGAGAAAAAGAGTGCAAATGGCAACCTAGTGATAACGCTAAGCCAGTTCCTATGATTAAGAAACGTTTAGCTGGAAATCAAACAATTATTGCATATTTAAGAAAAGTAAAAGCTTTTGAAAGTTATGTTGCAAAACCAAGCTTAACAGCTAAAGTTGCTGGAAAAACTTTTAAAGCAACAGGTGGAAGTATTAAATTAACAAAAGCTTCTAAATCAATTGATTTTGTATTTGAAGTTATAAGAAGAGAAGATGACTGGAAGAAAAAATTAGTTGATAAAATGAGATTATACAAAGATTTCTATGACAATTTTGTTCCAGGCGATTCAGGATTCCATAGCATTCCACAATTAATTATAATATGTGAAGATGATAAACACATTGCTGAAACATTTAAGGAAATCGTTGTTAATAAACTTGAAATAGATAGAATTAAATTATACTTTACTACTGATTTACGTCAAAACGAAGAAAGTTTAGATAAGACTTTAGTTGGATTTAAGATTGATGAGAAGAGTGGTAAGTATAAGATGGAGAATGTGCAAGTTAAATTATTAGGAATGTAAATAAAAAAATAAACCATAATTATTTATGGTTTATTTTTTTATTTAATTATTATTTACATTTAAATTGTTTTTTACAATTGCTTCTTCAGATTCTTTCTCAAATACAGAATCTGTAAAGTCAGTTCTTATTGGATCTAATTCATTATCTGTATTATCATCATCCGAAAAGCTATTAAGTATTTGTTTTTTCTTTCCTGATTTACCAGAAGTTTCTTCATCCAAATTGTTACTTGTAAATTTAGTGAAATTGAATTTCTTAACATCATGTTTTTCTTTATATTTTGCATCTACGAAATTTAGATTACATATACCATTTTCATATTTTCCACTTTCACCAGCAATTTTGTATAAACATTGTTTGAATTTTGTAGATTGAATTTTTCCTGGTTGATATCTTGTAACTGGTCCATATTTAATACTGCTAAGAGTATCACTATATTTACCTTTAGACGTATCGTAGCTGTTGCCAAATTGCCATTTTTTCTCTTGTCCAAGCTCAACACTCCACCACTCATTATCCTCAGGAGTATTATTACCAAATACAACCTTATTAGCACAGTTAGCAATAATAGTATTTCTATATTTCTTATTTTCAACATTTAATTGATCTAATGTTTGTGTTGAAATAACTGTACCAACTCTATATTTTCTATACATAGTGAATATTGCTTCTGTTTGAGCACATATGAAGTCTGGAAATTCATCAATATATAAGAAGTGAGGAATACGTGTGTTTTCATTTCCTGGTCTTCTTAATACTGCATATTGCATTGATAATATAAAGAATAATCCAAATGCTTTATGCATTGCTGCTCCTAAATCTCCACGTCTTGTACACATTAAAGTAACATCACCATTTGCTAATGCATTATCAAAATTAATATTATTTGTTCTATTACATAAAATATTTCTAATACCTGGATATCTTAGTAATGAATCTAATTGACTGCTTGCAGAGTGAATGAATTTTTCAGCATCTTCTCTACCAGAACCATTTTTGTAAAAGTTCTTTTTAAAGTATGCAAGTAATACTGTATATTTTTTTGCAAGTTCAGCATCTTTCTTTAATTCATTACACATATATTCAACAAGTTGAAAATCATTTAACATACTAAGCATATCTTCTAATGTTGGTAATTCTCCGTCATGCATTCTTGGATACATTTCTTTTAATAATATAGCTAAGTTTTCAATAGCTTGTGAAGAAAAGTTTTCTCTGTATGCAAGCTCTGTGTCTGGAGAACTTGTGTTATATAATCCTTTTAAAACTGTTGATATTGCAACTGCTGTTTGCATTGGGTCATCATAAGCAAATGGGTTTAACCCAGGTGAATTTGGATTTTTAGGGTCAACCAAATTTACATTTACTTTGTGTGCTTTTGCAATATCTAATATATGAGAAGTTGATTCATAATCAGGTGAGATGTAAGTTATACCTAAGTTTCTGTATACAACACCACTTGATGAAATATTGTAAATCATTTTCTTCATATATGATTGGAATATTTTAACTTTTGATTCTTTTGGTTTAATCATATTCAAGTTAAAGTTATTGTTTATATAATCATTATCATATGGGCAAGTTAAACTAGCAATTCCAGTTTTTAAAGTAACAAATGCTAATTCTTTTGCTGTTTCTCTGTATTGATATTTTTTATTAATGTCTTTTGCTATCATGGGTTCAAATATTAACGATGTTTTTCCTGAACCAGAAATACCTACAACAAGCATTGATTCAAAACGTTTCTTTTCTGATATTTTTACACTCTTACCATTTCTTGCGTCAGTTCCTAAAGAAATTTCACAAGTGTTTGGACCTGTTGCTGTACTTTTAGGAGCTAAACTAATTCCTTTATATTCATAAATACCTTCAAGCATTAATCTACTATCATTAATATCTGTATATAACCACTTGAATATTAGGTAGAATGTTGTTAAAGGTATATATAAAGCTATCCAACAGAAAGCTGGTTTTATTAAATAACTAAATTCGGTTGCTAGTGTTGGATATTGTGGAAGTGAAAGTAAAGCCATCCATCCAGCAGCATTTATCCATTGAGTAAACATCGATACTACTAAAATGTAAAGTGCTACGACATATGTATATAGGAAAGATACTTTCATTTCTTGTGACTTAACAAACTTTGAACTACATGAAAATAGGAACGCGAATACAGGACATGCAAATGCTAATGTGTATTGTATAGGGTTCCAGTAGCTTGATGGTATTCCTGTGAATATCATGATTAATAAGTCTACAAATCTATCTACAACTAAATATATAGTTATTAATGTTAATATGAATGTGAAAAATGTGTTACGATCTGTTTTGAGCTTTTTTAATAATTTATCTAATAATTTCAAAATTTTCACCACTTTCAATTCTTAAAATCATATACATATATTATCCTATAAAATCGAGAAAAAATCAAGACTTTTGGAGAAAATTGACAAAGTTTTTAAATGATGGACGGTCCTTTTTTTCAAAAATTTTAAAAAAAGGACCGTCCATCATTTAAAATAAAAAAAATACTTGAAAAAAGTGAATATTATTAATATAATTTAATAGATTGAAATAAAAGGGAATAGAAAGGAATTTTTAATGATTGCAAATAGTAGTAGAACAGGTAAAAAGATAAAAAAAGAGAGCTTTATGCAAGGTGTCCTTGCTTTGATGTTTTCACAGGTCTTTATAAAATTATTGGGATTAGTTTACAGATGGTATCTGACGAATAAAGAAGGTTTTGGGGATGATGGAAATGCAATATATGGAGCAGGGTATAACATATATGCATTATTATTAACAATATCTTCAATAGGTGTTCCAAATGCAGTTTCAAAGTTAATATCTGAAAGAGTTACCTTAGGTGATACAAAAGGTGCACACAGAATTTTCAAAATTGCACTTGCAACATTTGCTGTAATTGGATTAGCTGGAACATTATTTTTATTAATAGGTGCTAAAGCACTTGCAGGAGTTATGGGAATGCCTGAAGCAGAAATGGTTCTTGTTGTTTTATCTCCATCATTATTTTTTGTTGCTATATGTTCTGTATTTAGAGGATTTTTCAATGGTCAGTCAAAAATAAAAGTAACTGCAAATTCTCAAACTTTAGAACAGGTTTTTAAAACAGTATTTACAATAGTTGTAGTTGAGTTAGTAGTTGTATTTTCTGGATTGAATACACCAATCATGGCAGCAGGTGCAACAGTTGCAACAACATTATCAACAATGCTAAGCTTCTTCTATTTAATAACATATTATAAATTACATAGAAGAGAGAGAATAACTGATGTAGTATTTGAAGGTAGATCACCAGTGGCTAAGAAAACAGTTATGCAAATTGTTAAAGCTATTCTTTGGGTTTCAATACCAATGTCACTTAGCGCAATTTTAACTTCTATAAATAGAAATATAGATTCATTTACAGTTGTTAGATTATTACAAAAAAATCTACCATATTTAGAAGCTAGAAGACAATATGGAATTTTAAGTGGAAAAGTTGAACTTTTAACAGGACTTCCTTTATCATTTAATGTTGCATTTGCAACAGCTTTAGTTCCAGCTATTGCTGCAGCAAGGGCAACAGGAAATATGAAAAAAGGTGTTAAAAGAATTACATTTTCTTTATTAACTACCGTAGTTATTGTTTTACCATGTGTGGTTGGAATGGTTGTTTTTGCAGATCCAATTTTAAAATTATTGTTCCCAAATGCATCTGACGGTGCTTTTATAATGCAAATCTGTGTATTAGCTACAATATTTACTGCAATGGAACAAACAATTAATGGAGCATTACAAGGTCTTGGAAAAGTTTTTGTACCAGCAGCAGCATTAACTATAGGTGTTTTATTAAAATTGATTTTAAACTATATTTTAGTTCCAATACCAACTGATGTATTTCCACTTGGTGGAGCAGTAGGAGCAGCATTTGCAACTGATGTATGTCATTTTGTTGCATTTTGGATAGTATTTAAAGTTTTACAAAAAACAATTCATAAGAAAATTAGTTTTACAAAATTAATGTTTAAACCATTATTAGCATCTGGAATGATGGCATTGGTATCTTATGGAACACTTATGTTACTAAAAGGTATAATTGCTCCAAAAATGGCTACAATAATAGCATTAATTGTAGCAGTAATAGTATATGGATTATCAATTCTAGTGCTAAAAGTTTTCAGCGAGGAAGACATACAAATGTTACCATATGGGCAGAAAATATATGCAATTTTGGTACGTTTTGGAATATATAAACAAAAATAACGTAAAAAAAAGAAGGATTTTATATAACTTTGGCGAATATTGATAATAGTAGCGCTGAAAAGCATGCTACATATAACTTATAGGAGGTAATGTATAATGAACAAATCTGATTTAATCGCGGCTATCGCAGCTAAAACAGGAGAAACAAAGAAAAGTGCTGAAGCATCAGTAAACGCATTTGTAGAGGTAGTTACAAAAGCATTAACAAAAGGAGACAAAGTTCAACTAGTTGGATTTGGTTCTTTTGAAGTAAGAAAAAGAGCAGCTAGAAAAGGAAGAAACCCACAAACTAAAGAAGAAATTAAAATACCAGCATCAAAAGCTCCAGTTTTCAAAGCTGGTAAAGCTTTAAAAGATGTAGTAAATAAAAAATAATTAATGAAATTTATATATAAAATATGAATTCATATAGAAGATATAGTCATCCGTGATTATATCTTTTAATTTTTTTTTGAAATAAGTATTGACAAATTTCAAAATAGAATATATAATAAGTCTTGTCGTAAGACAAATGCCAGTTTATATTAAATGCAGATGTGGCGGAACTGGCAGACGCACAGGACTTAAAATCCTGCGGTTGAATAAACCGTGCCGGTTCGATTCCGGCCATCTGCACCAAATACCAGTAGTTTAACTACTGGTATTTTTTTATGAAAGAATAATTTGTCTCTAATTTTATAAAGTTGACAGCATATGATATAATAATAAATGTATAATGGAGGTTTTACATATGAAGAAAAAAATATTAAGTATATTAGTAATTATGATAATAATGATTATAGGATTAGCAGGTTGTGGGTTAAATAGTGAGGATGATGTTGTAGTTACTCAAGGTACAGGTAATGAAGATACTGTAAGTGTATTAAAATCATCTAAGGATATAAATTTACGTGATATAGATGGAAAGAAAACTAATTATGTATTTACATATAAAGATGAAGATTTTTCAGCAATATATACTAAGGATAATTGGAAAATAAAAAATTCATATAAAATAACTAATGGTCAAGACATTGCATATATATGTAAGGCATTAATTGATGTTCATCCAATTCATGGAAAAGATATGAAATCATATAGAACAGTGGATGATTTGGTTTATGAATGGCAACAACACAATTTAGCTTATAGTCTTCTTCCTGATGATAATTCATGGAAAAGTCATGCGAAAGATGTTGATTTAGATCCTGCTGATCAGGGGAAAAGTCTTGCAGAGATTTATGAAGCTAGAACAGGTAGTAAATTAGATGTAAGAAAGCTAAAAAATAATAGCAAGGTACAAAGAGTAAAAAACAGTAGTAAAGTTCAAAAGATAAAAAATAAATTAAAGGAAATAGTTAAACAAGCGTTATAAAAGGAAGTGTAATTAATGTTCGATAACTGGAATGAACTAGAGAATTCAATAAAAGACTGCAAAAAATGCAAATTATGTACAAACAGAAACAGCATTGTATTTGGTGAAGGAAATAAACAAGCAGATATAATGTTTATAGGTGAAGGTCCGGGAGCAGATGAAGATAGTCAAGGAATTCCATTTGTGGGAAAAGCGCGGACAATTGATGAATAAGGCTTTTATTGGTATAGGTATTAACAGAGAAAACGTTTATATTGCTAATGTTGTTAAATGTAGACCACCTGCAAATAGAGTACCACATGAAGACGAAGCAATTGCTTGTTTAGATTATTTAAGAAATCAAGTAATGTTAGTAAAACCAAAAATAATTGTTCTTTTAGGAAGTGTAGCATTAAAAAATATTTTAGGCAAAGAATTAAGTATTACATCAGCAAGAGGTAAATGGATAGAACATAAAGGAATTTTATATATGCCAACATGGCATCCTGCAGCATTACTTAGAGATGAGGCAAAAAAAATTGAGTTTTGGAGAGATTTAAAGTTGTTAAAAAACAAAGCCGAGTCTGAAAATATGAGTATATAAAAAATATTATAAAGAACTAATTTTTTATAGTTCTTTATAATATTTTTTTTATTACATCAAATTTTTATCTTGAAAAAAAATTACACAAATGGTAGTATAGAAGTAGGAAAAATACGGGAAAATAGTATCAAAATTGAATGTGACTATGGCGGTGATTAAGTATGGATAAAGATATTATAAATATTGCTAAAAAGATAGAAGAAAATGGTGGATGCCTTTATTTAGTTGGCGGAGCTGTTAGAGATGAACTTCTTGGAATAGATAATTATGATGAAGATTATTGTGTAGAAGGTTTGTCTGAAGATGAATTTATGAATTTATTTCCGGAGGCTTTTAGCAGAGGAAAGTTTTTTGAAGTTTTTGATATGTACGGGAAAGAGTTTGCTTTAGCAAGAACAGAACGAAAAAGTGGAAAAGGTCATAAGGAATTTGAAATTACTTCAAATAAAAATATTACTATATATGAAGATTTAAAAAGAAGAGATTTAACTATTAATTCAATTGCAAAAAATGTGTTAACAGGTGAAATAATAGATCCATTTGATGGGAGGGGGGATTTAAAGAAAAAGTTAATAAAAGCTACGTCAGAGAGTTTTGCAGAAGATCCTTTAAGAGTATATAGGGCAGCAAGATTTGCGTGTAAGCTAGATTTTGAAATAGAAGAAAGCACTTTAAAATTAATGAATTCCTTGAAGCAGGAATTAAATGAGTTATCTGCTGAACGTGTTTTTGAAGAGATGAGAAAGGCACTTTCTTATAATAAACCTTCAATATTTTTTAATATGTTAAAAAAAGCAGATGTGTTAGATGTTCATTTTACTGAAATATATAGATTAATTGGTGCTTTGCAACCTGAAAAATATCATCCTGAAGGTGATAGTTATAATCATACAATGTTGGCGTTGGATATGAGTGCAAAGTTGACTGATGATGTAAAAATTAGGTTTGCTGCATTGGTTCATGATTTAGGAAAAGGAGTTACGCCAAAGGAAATGTACCCGCATCATTATGGACATGATTTAAATGGAGTAAATGAAGTTGCTAAATTGGGTAATAGATTGAAAATGCCAAATGAGTGGATATCATGTGGAAAAGTTGCGGCAAAAGAGCACATGAAAGGTGGAATCTTTTATCAGATGACACCAAGCAAACAGGTAGACCTTATAGAAAGAGTTTATAGAACAAAATTAGGTCTTAAAGGATTAGAAGTAGTTGTAGAAGCAGATAGAAATTGCAGAGGAAATATTAAAGAAAAAATAGAATTTGCAAAATTAGGTGAAGAAATAATGACAGAGGTTAATGGCGATTTAATTAAAGAAAAATTTAAAATTGAAGAAGGTCCAAAATTAAAACAAAAACTTCATGAACAAAGGATTGAATTAATAAAAACTAAAATTTGACTTTTTTTGAATTTTAATGTATTATAGACAAGTAACTTTTAATATTGCTATTTTAAAAATAGTATAGGAGGAATAAAACATGGGAGAAGTTATAGTTATAACATCAGGAAAAGGTGGAGTAGGTAAAACTACTACAACAGCAAATTTAGGTGCAGCTCTTGCATTATGTGGTAAGAAAGTCGCATTAGTAGATACAGATATAGGTTTAAGAAACCTTGATGTAGTAATGGGATTAGAAAATAGAATAGTATATGATATTGTAGATGTTGTAGAAGAAAAATGTAAATTAAGACAAGCTTTAATAAAAGATAAGCGTTTTGAAGACTTATATTTACTTCCTGCTGCACAAACAAGAGATAAAAGTGCTGTAAATGAAGAACAAATGAAAGTTTTAACAACTAAACTTAAAGAAGAATTTGATTTTATTATAGTTGATTGTCCAGCTGGTATTGAACAAGGATTTAAAAATGCTATTGCTGGTGCAGATAGAGCTATTGTTGTTACAACAGCAGAAATTTCTTCTATAAGAGATGCAGATAGAATTATTGGATTATTAGAAGCTGCTGAAATTAAAAATCCAGAGCTTGTAATTAATAGATTAAGACCTAACATGGTTAAAAGAGGGGAAATGATGGATGTTGAAGACATCGTGGATTTACTTTCAATTGAGTTAATTGGTGTAGTTCCAGATGATGAATACATAATCACACAAACTAATAAGGGAGAACCTGCTGTGTCAAATAAAAGAGCTCCTTCTGGAAAATGTTATATGGAAATTGCAAGAAGAATATTGGGAGAAAACATAGATGTAACAATTCCTGGTAGAGATGATGGAATTTTCTCAAAAATATTTGGTGTTTTTAGAAGAAAATAGAAACTATTTTTGGAGGGATTAATATGTTAGAAAATTTTACAACATTTCTTAAGAAAAAAGGAAAAAAAGAACAAGTAGATAAATCTAAAAATGCAGCTAAAGAGAGATTACATTTAGTATTAATGCAAGATAGAGCTAATGTTTCAGCAGATTTTCTAGAAATGATGAAATTGGAAATTGTAGATGTTATAAAAAAATATATTGATGTTGATGAAACAGATATGGATGTTAAGTTAGAAAACAGAGTTAATGATGATGGTACATCAGGTGCTCCAGCTTTATATGCTAATATTCCTATTGTTGGAATCAATGAAGAAAAGAAAAAAGAAAGTATAGAAATTGAAAAAGCTAAACAAGAAGAGGCAGAGAAAAAAGTAGAAGAGGCTGAAAAGAAAAAAGCAGAAACAAAAAAGAAAGCAGTAGCTAAAAAGACGGTATCAGCTAAGAAGTCAACAACAAAAACAGAAGCAGCTAAAACTGCTAAATCTGCGGTAGCTAAAAGTGTAAAAGAAGCTAAAGCTAAAGTGGCAGAAAAAAAGGCTGAAGTAAAAAAAGTTGCTAAAAAAACTACTGAAAAAGAATAATACGAAAGAATAGAAGATATTGAGTTATCTTCTATTTTTAATTTAAAATTAAAAAGTAGTAGATAGTACTTTAAATTTGTGGACAAATTGGTTATAATAGTAAATGGTAGATTTTATTAGAAGGAGAAACATTTTGAACAAGAAGATTTTAAAGAATATTGAATGGTCTATTTTAATATGTGTATTTATATTAATTACAATTGGATGTGTGGCTTTATACTCTGCAACACAAAGCACAGAACATGATGAATTATTTAAACAATTAATATGGCTTGGGATTAGCGTGCCAATTGTTATTGCTGTTATTTCAATTGATTATGAACTAATTTTGAAATCAGCTCCTGTTGGATATGGAGTAATGCTGGTTTTATTAGTAGGAGTTTTATTTACAAAGCCAATTAATGGTGCAACAAGCTGGTTTACTATTGGTTCGTTTTCACTGCAACCATCTGAATTTGCTAAGATATTCGTTATATTAACATTAGCTTTGGTTATTTCTAAAATTCAGGAAAATGGTAAAAGTGAAATAAGCAGACCAGTGAAATTAGGCTTATGCTTGTTAGTTTTGGCAGCACCAATTTTATTAATTATAAGACAACCAGATTATGGTACAGCAATAGCGTTTATTATTGCGACAATTTTTATGTTGTTTGCAGCAGGTATTAATAAAAAATATATTATTATTGCTATTGCATTAACAGTTATAATTTTACCTATTATGTACTTTTTTGTGCTACCAGCACATGCTAAAACAAGAATAGATGTATTTTTAAATCCTGATTTGGATCCTAGAGGTTCAGGTTATAACATTATTCAATCTAAACTTGCAATAGGTTCTGGACAACTATTTGGAATGGGTGTTACTCAGGGAAATCAAACACAACTAGGTTATTTATATCCTAAAACAACAGATTTTATATTTTCTGTAATCGGTGAAGAGATGGGATTTGTTATAGCTGCATTAGTAATAGTTTTATATGTAATTCTTATTACTAAAATAATATATATTGCAAAAACTGCAAAGGATGATAAAGGCTCATATGTTGCAATTGGAATTGCTGGAATATTTGTTTTTCATATGGTAGAAAATATTGGTATGACAATGGGATTATTGCCTATTACAGGTGTGCCACTTCCTTTTGTTAGTTATGGTGGAAGTTCGCTTCTTACTAATTTGATTTTAATTGCAATTGTTTTAAATATAAGTGGAAGAAGAAAGAAATCTTTGTTTATTGAGTAAAAGGAGTAGAAATATAGGTGGAAAATTATATTAGAAAAATAAAGATTGGAAATGTAGAATTAGATAATAATATTTTATTAGCTCCTATGGCAGGGATTACTGACAGGGCTTTTAGAATAGTGTGTGAGGAGTTTGAACCAGGGCTTGTTTGCACTGAAATGATTAGCAGTAAAGGGCTTTTTTATGGAGATAAAAAGACAGATTTGTTGCTTAATATGAAGGATGAGAAAAGACCTATTGCTGTGCAAATTTTTGGTAATGATGTTGAGGCTATGAAGTACGCTGCAGAATATGTTAGTAAATTTGCTGATATTGTGGATATTAATATGGGATGTCCTGCTCCAAAAGTTGTAAAAAATGGGGATGGCAGCAAACTTTTACTAAATTTACCGCTGGTAGAAGAAATTGTAAGTGAAGTTGTTAAAGCTTCAATGGTTCCTGTTACAGTAAAAATTAGAAAAGGATGGGATTCTGATCATGTTGTTGCTGTTGAAGCTGCTAAAATAATTGAAAAAGCAGGTGCTTCGGCAATTACTATTCATGGTAGAACTAGAGATGAGTTTTATTCAGGTGAAGCGGATTGGGATATTATTAAAAAGGTTAAAGAAAGTGTAAATATTCCTGTTATAGGAAATGGGGATGTAAAATCAAGACATGATGCTATTAAAATGTTTGAATATACAGGTGTAGATGCAGTTATGATAGGTAGAGCATCACTTGGAAATCCTTGGATTTTTGAGGAAATTCTTAAAGGTGTTGATTCAAATAAAATTTCTAATGTAGAAAAATTAAGAGTTATTTTAAAACATATTGATTTAGAAATAGAGGAAAAAGGGGAAGAAACAGCTGTAAAAGAAATGAGAAAACATATTAGCTGGTACATAAAAAATTGTAAAGACGCTTCAAAATTTAGAGATATTGTAAATAGAATAGATAATAGACAAGAACTTGAAAAATGCTTAAAGGAATATTTTGAAAGTTTGGGAATATGATTGTGGAGAATAGATATTTTATCTATTCTTTTTTTTATAGGGAGGAGTTTTTATGAAAAATAAAAAGTGGATTTTTATATTTTTAATTGTGCTAGTAGTTATTGTATTATTAATTTTTTCAATTTTTAAAATTATGAATTATAAAAATGTTAAAACTGGAAATAATATAACTGATAAAACTTTAAAGGAAATTGAAGATTATATTTTAAATATTAGCTCTTATGAAGCTGAAATTGAAGTAAAAGTTGAAAGTAATAAAAATACAAATAAATATATTTTAAAGCAAAAATTTGCTAGTCCTAATATTGCTAGCCAAGAGGTTGTTGAACCTAAAAATATTGAAGGTTTAAAAGTAAAGTATGATGGGGTTAATTTAGAAATTTCAAATTCTAAATTAAATTTAAATACAATATATGAGAATTATACATATATTGCAGATAATGTTTTGTGGCTAAGCGATTTTATTGAAAACTACAAGAAAAATGGTGGTAGTATTAATGAAGAAAATGGTATGATAATAATGGAAACAAAACTTGATAAAAATAAATATTCTGCAGTAGAAAAATTATATATTGATAGAAATGCTAACAAGATTACCAAATTAATTATTGAAGATGAGAACAAGAAAGATAGAATTTACATAACATATAATAAGATAGAAATTGGTAGTTTAAATAAAGAAAGTGTTTTAGCATTTAAAAGAAAATTTGTAGAAGCAAAAGATATTTGAGTAAATTAAAAATTATTTTATAAAGTTAACTACATTTTTATCTGACTAATATTTAAATATATGAATTAATAATGTTTTATTTAGAGAAATAGTAGGAGTGATTAAAATGATAGTTAAAAGAGGAGATATGTTTTATGCAGATTTAAGTCCTGTTGTTGGGTCAGAGCAGGGAGGGATTCGTCCGGTTGTAATTATTCAAAACGATGTAGGAAATAGGCATAGTCCAACTGTAATTGCAGCTGCAATCACTTCTCAAACTGGGAAAAATAAATTACCAACTCATATAGAAATTGGTTCTGAAAATAACGGATTAAAAGCAGATTCAATAGTTCTTACAGAGCAAATTCGCACAATTGATAAAAGTAGATTAAAAGAAAAAATTGGGCATATTGATGATGTTGTTATTATGAATAAAATTAATAATGCACTTGGTGTAAGTTTTGGTTTATAAAAAAAGAGCAACCTTATGGTTGCTCTTATAATTATGGTTGTTCTCCTAATGTAATTTGAATATCTGAGTATTCTTTATCTCTATAAATTTTAAGATTTATAGTATCACCTATTTTATGGGTGTTTTTAATTTCATTTAATTCATCCATTTTTGTTATTTTCTTTCCATCTACTTCTGTAATAATATCATATGGTTTTAATCCAGCTTTTTCTGCTGCTGAATATTGCTCAACAGAAAGAATATATATTCCTTCAGCTAGCTTATATTGCTCAGCTGTTTTTGAATCAATATCTCTACCTGAAATTCCAATATAAGGTCTTTTTACTTTTCCATCAGAAATTAATTGTTTATAAATATCTACTGTTGAATTTATTGGAATAGCAAATCCCATTCCCTCAATTCCTGTGCCTGATATTTTAATAGTATTAATTCCAATAACTTGTCCTTTTGAATTAATAAGAGCTCCACCACTGTTTCCAGAGTTTATTGCAGCATCAGTTTGAATAACTGTAAGTGTTTTTCCATCAGATGTAATTGTTCTATTTGAAGCACTTATAATTCCTGCTGTAACAGTACTTTCCATACCTAATGGATTTCCAATAGCCATACAAAATTCACCAACTTTAATTGAACTAGAATCTCCTAATTCTGCAGCAGGTAATCCGGTTTTATCTATTTTTATAACAGCTAAATCGGTTGTTTCATCTTTGCCGATTATTTTTGCTTCATATTCTGTGTCATCATTATATAATTTTACAGTAACTTTATTTGCCTCACTTACTTGATAGAACATAGAATTAGATGATGTATTTACAACATGATTATTTGTTAAAATATATCCATCTTCACTTATTATTACACCTGAACCAGCTGCTGAACCAGTTGATTGCATTGACATTCCATAGTAAGGTGAATTAACTGTATATTCAACTGTAATACCAACTATTGATGGTAATACTTTATTTGCAGCATATATTCCTGTATTAGAGTAATCCTCCAATGAAATTAAATTTGTATTACTAACAGGTGCGGTTTGTTGTTCTGCTTGATTTTTTTCTTCATTTTTATCTTGTATTGTTGAAGTAGAATCTTCAATATGTAGGTATTCTTTTACTTTATTTTTTACCGATGGAACTTTTACATATATTCCTAATACTAAGATTGTTCCTAAAATACCAGAAATAAAAGGTAAAAATATTCCTTTAAAAAAACCTATTTTAGCCTTGCTTGAATTTGCAGAGTTTGAATCTACAGTTTTAAAAAATTCGTCATTATTCATAATTATTCTCCTCCAATTCTTTATAAAGACATCAAAAATATTTTTTTGTGAATTTTATTGTGTCTTTTGTTTTCAGTTATATAATAACTCCATTTGCAATTATTTTACAATATGTTTGTGAATATTTTGTGAAAAAAATAATATTTATTTAACATTTGCATTATAAAAAAATATATAATATAATTCATACAATGGAGGAGAGGAATATGAAACAAAAAGTAGGAAAAAGTTCTGTTAAATTAGTAATAGGAATAGTTGTTATAATTATAGCGGTTATTGGAATTGTGCAATATGCAAAATATTATATAAACAAAGAAAAAGTAAAAAATTTGCAAGCTGATATACTTTTAGTTCAAGCTAAAGTTGAAATTGCAAAAGCTAATAATAATATGAATAAAGAAGAGAATCCATTAAGGGGATATCAGTTAGCACAATTGCCAGAGGAAATAAATATAACAGAATTTCTAGAGAAAAATGTTGTTTCTCAAGATGAATATGAGAAATTTTATTTGCTAGATTCTGCTAGCCTTGAGCAGATTGGTTTACAAGAATTAGTAAATAAATATCCTGGATATTTCATAGTTAATTATGATAATTATGAAGTAATATATACTGAAGGATATGAAAATGAAAACAAAATGTGGTGTTATAAAATTTCTGACTTACATAAAATGCCTGAAAATAAAAAGATTGAAGGCAATCAAAATGAACAAGTAAATGAAGAAAACACCGAAAATACAGAGAATACTGAAAATACCGAAAGTGAAGAAAATCAAGAGTAAGAAAACGCTGAAGAAAAGGAAGAATAATAATGAAAGAAAAAGAACAATTAAGATTACAAGAATTAAAGAAAATAGAAGAAGATATTTATTCTCAAGGAACAAATTATATTTGTGGAATAGATGAAGCAGGGCGTGGACCACTTGCTGGACCAGTTGTTGTTGCAAGTGTAATAATGCCAAAAGATTCAATGATTGAAGGAGTTAATGATTCAAAAAAAATATCAGAAAAGAAAAGAGAAAAACTATATGACGAAATAATTGAAAATGCAATAAGCTATAGTGTGGGTATTGTTGATCAAAAGGAAATTGATAGAGTTAATATTTTAAATGCAACTAAAGCTGGATTAACAGAGTCTATTAAAGGGTTAAAAGTAAAACCAGATATTATTTTAGTTGATGCTTTAAAAGGAATAGATACATGCGGTATTCCTTATCATTCTATTATAAAAGGAGATGCTAAATGCTATTCTATTGCTGCAGCCTCTATTATTGCAAAAGTTACAAGGGATAGAATTATGAGGCAATGGCATGAGGTTTATCCTCAATATAATTTTATACAACATAAAGGTTATGGAACAGCTGCACATATTGCTGCAATTAAGGAATATGGGCTTTGTCCATTGCATAGGTTGAGTTTTGTGAAGAATATAGTTAAATAAGAAATACAGAGATGGCGGGTCAAAATGGTAAAATTGGAAAATATATTAACATTCCGTTCGCTTACTGGCGTGCCGTGTGTTGTTGAAGACGTTGGTGGGGAGCGCCAAACTGCGCGCTCTACTACATGTTAATATATTTTCCAATTTTACCATTTTGACCCGCCATCTTTGTATTTCTTTAACATAGAAAGGAAGGAAAAAATGAATATTCTAGATATTATAGCAAAAAAAAGGGATAAGAAGGAATTGAATAAAGAGGAAATTGATTTTTTTGTTGATGGATATACAAATGGTAATGTTACAGATTATCAGGCTGCTGCTTTGATTATGGCTATTTATTTAAATGGTATGTCAAATGAGGAGATTACAAATTTGACTTTGGCAATGGCATATTCTGGTGAGGTTTTAGATTTATCTAAGCTTGGAGAGAATGTTGTAGATAAACATAGTACAGGTGGAATTGGCGATAAAATCACTTTGGTTTTAATGCCAATAGTTGCTGCATTAGGTGTTCCTGTAGCTAAAATGTCAGGTAGGGGATTAGGTTTTACTGGTGGAACTGTAGATAAATTAGAGTCTATTCCAGGATATAACACACAAATTTCTGTTGAAAAATTTATTGAAAATGTTGAAAATATTGGAATTAGTTTAATGGGGCAAACTTTAAATTTAGCACCAGCAGATAAGAAAATATATGCCTTACGTGATTCTATTAGTTGTGTAGAAAATATTCCGTTAATTGCGTCAAGTATTATGAGTAAAAAAATAGCTTCTGGAGCTAATAAAATAGTTCTTGAAGTCACTGTTGGAAATGGTGCATTTATGAAAAATATTGAATCAGCTAGAAGACTTTCAGAAACAATGATTAATATTGGAAAACTTGCTAATAAGGAAGTTGTATGTATTTTAACAAATATGGATGAGCCACTAGGATACTCAATAGGAAATACTTTGGAAGTTATTGAAGCATCTGAAGCTTTACAAGGAGATATGGAAGATGATGTAAAACAAGTTGTATTAGAGCTTGGAAGTTATATGATAAAGCTTGCTGGTTGCGGAGATGATATAAATGAAAATAAGAAAAAAATGATGGATTGTATTGATAGTGGAAATGCATACATGAAGTTTTTAGAATTAATTGAAAATCAAGGTGGAGATGTTTCATACATAAATGATGTTTCGAAATTCGAAAATGCAAAATACGTAAAGCCAGTATTAAGTGATAAATCTGGATATGTGAAAGAAATAGATGCTCAAAAGCTAGGAAAAATTTCTTGTGAGCTTGGAGCAGGAAGAGTAAAAAAAGAAGATGTTATTGATAACCAGGTTGGATTGATAATAAATAAAAAAATAGGGGATAAAGTTGAAGAAAAAGAAATACTTGGAATTATTCATGCAAATGATGAAGAAAAATTAAAAATAGCAGAACAAGAATTAAAGTCTTGTTTTACAATATGTGAAGAAGTTGTGGATAAGCCAAAAGTAATTTTAGAAATTTTAAGTTAGGAACGGAGAAAATTTTAAATTTTTAAAATCAGGGACAGATGTTTAATTAAAATGTTTAAGGGACGGTCTCTAAATGTTTCAAAAAAGAAACTTTTTAAAGACCGTCCCTTAATGTGTCATTTTTGACACAAAATAAGTCCGTCCCCAAATGTGTCAATTTTTAATGTGATCCTGAATCTAATTCATCTTGAAGTGTAATTGTAACAACACTTCCTTCTTCTAAATTTGTTCCAGCAATTGGGTCTTGGCTAACAACTTTTCCAGTTCCTACAACTTTGACATTTAATTTGTTTGATAATAGAGTGTTTTTTGCTTTAATTGCTGTTAGACCTTTTACATTTGGAACTTCAACAGATGTTCTATCTGTATTTTTATTTGTATATAATTTTACTAGAGCACCTTTTACTAATCCTGTACCAGGCTTTGGTACTTGCTCAGAAACTATTGAATCGTCTGTACTTGATGTTTCATATTTAAATCCTGCATTTTCTAATATTTTTTTAGCTTGAGCAACAGTTTTGTTCTTTACGTCTGGTAAAGCAGTTGTTTGTAAACTATTATAAGTATCTGTTGGGGTAGTAGTAATAGTTGAATTATTTGAAGGTATTTCTAGGTATGGTAGAACTTCAGATAATACTTGCGCAACAACTGGAGCTGCAATTTGTCCACCGTAGTTATTGCTTTGAGCTGGATCATAAAGTGTTAATAATACTGCAACTTTTGTATTTTCAACTGGAGCTATTGCAAGGAATGATGCAACAGTACCTTCTTCTTCTTTACCAGGTGATGCTTCAGATGTACCTGTTTTTCCACCTATATTATATCCAGATACTTGTCCATATCTACCTCCACCTTCAACAACAACTGATTCCATCATACTTCTTACTTGTTCAGCAGTTTCACTAGATATAACTTGTCTTACTTCTTTAGGCTCGATAGTTGTAACAGTTCCAGTGTCAGTATTTTGAATTGATTTTACAATTCTTGGTTGCATTAACACTCCGTCATTTGCAATTGCACAAACCGATGTAATCATTTGTAAAGGAGTAATTGTAAATCTTTGCCCAAATGAAATTGTTGCAAGTTCTACAGGTCCAACTTTATCTAAACTATGGAATGTACCAACTGCCTCACCAGCAGTAGCAATTCCTGTTTTATCAAATAAACCAAAGGCATCAAAATATTTATAAAGAGTTTCTTTACCAATTTTAGCACCTAATTGCATAAATGCAGGGTTACATGAATGTTCAAGTGCTTCTCTTAAAGATTGGTATCCATGACCTGTTTTTTTAGCACAACCGATTTGTGTTCCATAAATGTCTTGATATCCTATACATGAGAATATTCCCGGAGTATCTGTTTCAACTAAATTTTCTTCAAGTGCAATTGCAGAAATCAAAACTTTAAAAACTGAACCAGGTTCATATGTATTAGTAACTGAAATATTTTTCCACATGTTTTGTAATGCTGTGCTTTTTGCAGAGGTAGATAATGAATCCCAGTTTTTTGATAATGTTTCATTTGGTGTAAAAGGTGAATTCAAGTTATAGTCTGGGTAAGAAGCCATGGCTAAAATATCACCTGTTTTAGGATCCATAACAATAATATTTCCACCTCTGTTACAATTATTATCTGCAACAGCTTGTTTTAAATATTTTTCTGCTATTGTTTGAATATTATAATCAATAGTTAAAGTAATGTTACTTCCATTTTGAGCCGGAATGTAATTTTCATTATTATTTGAGATAATATCTTGATGAGCATCTTGAGAAGTGATAATTTTTCCAGGTGTTCCTGTTAAAACTGAATTCCAATAATATTCTAAACCTGCTAAACCTTGATTATCATCTCCACAGAATCCAATTAAATTTGATGCTAGATTATTATAATAGTAGTATCTTTTGGTATCTGTGTCTATATTAATTCCATCATTGATATTGTTGTCTTCCATCCAAGCTTTAAGTTTATTAATTTTTTCTTCTTCAACTTTTTTAGCAATTGTTTGAATTGAACTATTGCTTGTAACTTTTGAGTATACATCATCATATTCAAGTTCAAAAATTTCAGAAAAAGCTTTAGCAACTTTTTGTTGTAAAATTGCTGTTTTTTCTTGAGGATTATCGCCATCACTTATTATAAATTTTTGAGGATTAATAGTTACAGTGTCAACTTTTGCACTTATTGCAAGAGGTTTGCCTGTTGAGTCATAAATAGATCCTCTGTTTGGACTTATAATTCTACTAGTTGTTTGCTGTTTTGTAGCAGCTTCTTTTAAACTAGGACCTTTTATAAATTGAAGATAACACAACCTAAAAACCAAAATTATTAATAAAATAATTATAAAAACAGTAAAACCAAGAGTTCTTCCTGATTTTTGTACTAAATTTGTGTCTTCTTTTTTTGATTGTCTTCTTGTATTTTTTACACTATTTTTTCTATTGTTTGACTTCATATTTCACCATCTTTTCATTATAGTTTCATATCAAAATAATTGTATAGTAACTGTTTTTAAAAGTCAAGAAAATTTTAAGTGTAACACTATTAATTCCAAACTATTTCAAAGTTTTTTTCAAGCAAGAAAAACTAAGTGCAAAATTTAATAATTCACTAAAATAAATTATGAAAATGTATCCATTAATTCCAAATAAAGGAATTAGAATAAAAATTAATAAAATACAGGTAACAAGATCTAATATATTTATCTTTAGAACATCAACTTGTTTATCAAGACCTTTTAAAATTGCATCAACAACACTGTCTATATACATAATTGGAACTAAAGGAGCAAGAAGTTTTATATAGATTATTACATTTGTTGATTTATACATAAAATAGCTTAGTTGAGGTGCAAATATAAAAAGTATAATTGATATTATTATTGAAAAAATTAGCGAATATTTTATTATTAATTTTGTTGTATGTTTTATTTTTCTGTCTTGTGACCTACTATTTAGTTCAGTAAATTCTGGTATTAGTAAATTACTAAATGCTAGAATTATTATGTTAGGGAAAAGAACTAAAGGCATTGCCATTCCCGAAATTAAGCCATAATTAGCTAAAGCTTGGTTACAACTTTCTCCATGTTTTTCAAAACCAAGAGGAATTAAAATTTGCTTAATTGTTGATAAACCAGAACGTATAAAAGATGTTAGTCCAACTGGAATTGTAATACGTAGAATTTTTTTTTCAAAAAAAGTTTTATCTGGTTTAGGTTTTGATAGCTTTTTTTCATCAAGTTTGTATAAATAAAAAATATATATAAAAGATATTACTTCAGAAATTATATTTCCTAAAATCAAGGAAAGACAGATATATTCTAAGCCACAAGGCATAAAGTGATTTAAAAAAGTAGATATAAGTGCTACTTTTAATAATTGTTCAAGTATTTGATCTGAGGCGGGTTTTATAGAATTTCTTACCGCTGTAAAATATCCTGTTATGCATGATGACATTGAAATAAATGGCAAAGAAATTGATATTATATAAAAAGGCTTGGCAGATATTTTACCATGTAACCATGTTTTACAAATTAAAGGTGAAAATGTAATTAAGAAAAACATAGCTATGCTACTGAATATTAAACAAAATTGTAAGCATTTGTTTACAACTTTTTTTATATTTTCTGTTTTACCAATTGCAATTTCTTCTGCAACAATTTTAGTAGTAGCCAAATTAATTCCGGATAATGCAATTGTTATAGCGAATCCATAAATTGACATTACTAATCCATACAATCCAACAGCTTCAGCACCAATTTTTTGTGATATATATGAATTGAAAAACATTACTATACATCTAATAATTAAAGACGTTATTGTTAATATTATTCCGTTTATGAAAAATGTTTTTATAGGTTTCATGTATGACTCCTTAGATACTTTTTGTTAAATATATTTAAAAATAATATGTTTTATGTTATAATTCTTAAGTAAATATTAGTAAGAGGAGATATGTTAATGAAAAGTTTATTACTTGTATGTGCAATGAAAAAGGAAGGAAAACAAATTGCAAAAAAATTAAATATGAAAGAAGTTGCTGAAAATCTATTTGAAAATAAAGAAGAAAATAAAAGATTATTAATAACTGGAATTGGTAAACAATTAACTGCAATTAACTTAACTCAATATTTATGTAATAATGTTAAACCAGATTTAATAATAAATATAGGTTATGCAGGTTCTACAGATATACCAATAGGTAAATGGGTTAATATATCTAGAGTTTATAATTATGAATGGGAAATACCAGGTGAAGAAAAATATGTAATGCTTGCTGGTGGAAGTCAAAAACTTGAAATAATTGATAATAATGAGATTGAAAAAGTTGAATGTTATTCATCTGAAAGTTTTGTTACAGAAACAGATATTAAAGAACATGTTGCATTTGATATGGAATTACATTCAATTTCGTTAATATGTGATTTAAATAATATTCAGTTAATGTCATTGAAAAAAATAAGTGATAATTTGAGTTTAGGGCATTATTATAATAATTTGAGTAAAGATGAAATTTTTGAATTAACAAGTTTTTTAAAGTTTGAAATAAGATAGTTTAATCTATTGATTTTCAATAAACTTTGATATAAAATCTGAATCAGGACGAATTGAAATTTGAAATAAGGGACGGTCCTTAATTTTAAAAATTTGAAAAAAAGGACCGTCCCAATTAAAAAACGAAGGGTGAAAAAAATGTACTTAAAAAGATTAGAATTACAAGGGTTTAAATCATTTGCAGATAAAACGGTGTTAGAGTTTAAAGAAGGAATAACATCAGTAATTGGACCAAATGGATCAGGTAAAAGTAATATATCAGATAGTATTAGATGGGTACTTGGAGAACAAAGTATGAAATCGTTAAGAGGTGCTAAATCTGAAGATATTATTTTTAACGGAACACAAAACAGAAAATCATTAGGTTTTGCTGAGGCTTCTATTGTTATTGACAATTCTGATGGAGCACTTCCAATTGAATATAATGAAGTAACGGTTACTAGAAAAATATATAGAAGTGGTGAGAGTGGTTATTTTATAAATAAAGTACCATGTAGATTAAAAGATATTTTAGAATTATTTATGGATACAGGTATAGGAAAAGATGGCTATTCTATTATTGGACAAGGTAAAATTGATGAAATTTTAAGCAATAAATCTGAAGATAGAAGACATATTTTTGAAGAAGCCGCAGGTATTGTTAAATATAGAGTTAGAAAAGGTGAATCTGAGAAAAAACTAGAGCAAACTAAATTGAACCTTTTAAGAATTAATGATATTTTATCTGAAATTGAAGGTAATTTAGATCCACTAAGAATTCAATCTGAAAAAGCAAAACAATTTTTAGATTTAAGGGAAGAATTAAAAAATATAGAAGTAGGTTTATTTTTATATAATATAGATAATTATAAAGAAAAGCTTGAGCAAATAGTTAAAGATGAAGATATAATGGTATCTCAAAGAGACGATGAATCAGCTAAGCTTGAAAGTATGCAAAAGGCGAAAGATGGTTTGAAATCTGAGATAGATAAAATAACAGCTGAAATTGAGAATGTTCAAAATTTGAGTTTTGAAAGTACAAATAAAATAGAAAAATTGAATTCTGAAATAGGAATTGCAAATGAAAGAATTTCCAATAATAAAGCTAATACTGAGAGATTAACAACTGAAATTGAAGAAGTTAAAACAAGAATTACAGAATTAGAAGATGAGAAAAATCAAAAAATTGAAAAGAAAAATAATATCTTTACAAACAAAGAAAAATTTGAGAATGAATTAAAAGAGAAAGAGGCTGAACTTGCAAAATTAACTGAAAAGTTATCTTCTAAAGAATTAGAAATTGAAGAGCAAAAACAAAAAGTTGAGAAAAATACTGATAACAAATATGAAATTGGAAATGAAATCAGTACTTTGGAAGCTAATTTCGAAAATTATGAAAAAAGAGAAAAAACATTAAAAACAGAAATAGCTGAAACAGTTTCAGAATTAGATGGTTCAAGAAGTGACAAACAAGAAATTTCTAAAGGATATTTTGAAATTGAAGGTCAAAAAAATAAAGTATTAGCAGAAATAGAAAAAATATCTAAGGAAAGAGAAAATGTTACAAATAAAATAAAAGAATATGAAGATGAAATTAACAAGATTTCTTATGATATTCGTATGAAAGACTCAAGATATAAATTTTTAGTTGAAACAGAAAAAGAAAAAGAGGGATATACAAAAAGTGTAAAATCTTTATTACAAGATTGTGATAAAAATCCATCTTTAAAATCAGGAGTAGAAGGGGTTTTAGCAAATTTAATTTCTGTTGATGATAAATATCAAACTGCTATTGAAATGGCATTAGGTGGAGTACTTCAAAACATTGTAACAGACAATGAACAAAATGCAAAAAAATTAGTAGAACATTTACGTAAAAATAATTTGGGAAGAGCGTCATTCTTACCAATTTCATCAGTTAAGGGAAATAAAATTGATAAATTAAAGTGTAATTTTGATGGCTATATAGGAATTGCTTCTGACTTAGTAAAATGCAATAAAAAATATGAAAATATTGTATTAAATTTACTTGGAAGAACAGTAGTAGTTGATGATATGGATTCAGGAATACAGATAGCTAAAGCAAATAATTATGCATTTAGAATTGTTACTTTAAAAGGTGATATTATTAATAATTCCGGTGCTATTACAGGCGGATCTGTAGCAACAAAAACTGTAAATATATTAGGTAGAAGTAATGAAATTGAAAAATTAGAAAAAGAAATTAAATCTTTAAAATCTAAATTAGAAGAAGTTACAAAAAATAAAGAAAAATATGAAGGTTCAATTTCTGGTGTTGTAGAAAAAGCAGAAGAGTTAGAAAATAAATTAAATGAAATTAATATTGTTTATGCAACAGAAAAACAAAAGATTTTATCTATTGAAGAAGCTATTGACAAAATTGCAACTCGACTTGAAAAATTAAAACAAGAAAATGAAAATATTAAAAATCAAAAAGCCGAATTATTAAAAGAAAAAGAAGAAAAATTTGCTCAAATAGAGAAAATTGATAAAGAAAATGCTGAATTAAACAGTGTTATTGAACAATTTGCTGTTTTAAATAAAGACAATCAAAAATATATTGATGACTTGAATTTTGATATAACAAATTTAAGAATTTCAGTATCTTCATTTGATGAGAGTGGAACATCAATTGATGAAATGGTTGAAAGAATTGAACTTGATATTACAAATAATAAGGCAAGTATTGAAAACAAAGAAAAACAAATTAGTGATATTTCAAAAGAAAATACGGAATTAGAAGCAAATATTGTTAATTATAATAATGAAATTGAAACAATTAAATCAGATGTTTCTAACAGTACAGGAAAGGTTGAAGAATTAAAAGCTTCAAGAATTGAAAATAATAAAAAATTAGAAAAAACAGAAAAAGAAATAACAGATCAATTCTCTGTAATTGAAGGATTAAAGGAACAAATAGTAAAAATAGATGTAAAGAAAAATAAATTTGAACAAGACCTACAACAAGTTGTAAATATGTTATGGGAGGAATACGAAATGACTCCTAATAGTTGCGAAAACTATGAAAAACCAAGCAATGTTCAAAATACACAAAAAGAAGTTAACAAATTACGTAATAAAATACGCGATTTGGGAAGCATCAACATTGATTCTATTGAAGAGTATAAAAAGGCAAAAGAAAGATATGACTTCATGAGTGAACAACGTATGGATTTGGAAAATACTCAAGCAAAACTAAGAAATGTTATTAATGACATGACTAAAACAATGAAAACTCAATTTGCTGAAAAATTTGCTTTAATTAATAAAAACTTCAATGAAGTATTTCAAGAATTATTTGGAGGAGGAAAAGCAGAACTTGTTTTAGAGGATGAAGAAAATATTCTTGAATGTGGAATAGATATTAGAGTTCAACCAACTGGCAAGAAACTACAAAATATGATGTTATTATCAGGTGGAGAAAAAGCATTTACAGCAATTGCATTATTATTTGCAATTCTAAAAATTAATCCAGCACCATTCTGTATACTAGACGAAATTGAAGCAGCTTTGGACGATGTAAATGTTTATAGATATGCAGATTATTTAAAGAAATTCAGTAGTGATACTCAATTCTTAGTAATAACACATAGAAAAGGAACAATGGAAGCAGCTGACACAGTTTATGGTGTTACTATGGAAGAAAATGGAATAAGTAAACTATTATCAATTAAAATGGCATAATGCACTGTTGGGGACAGGTTAGCAGAAAAATAAAAAGCAGATAAAAAAATCTGCTTTTTATTTTTATATTAACGTTTTTTAATTTTCAATATTATATTATATAAAAAAGTTAGTGTAAAATTAAAGTAGGCAAAATGAACATAAAATTTTGTCTACTTAATTT
>SAMEA3663057__coassemble_93_pt1 | contig 35675 bp, 34 predicted proteins | sample SAMEA3663057__metabat2_high_PE_009 | metagenome-assembled genome bin SAMEA3663057 (sample SAMEA3663057) | pig gut metagenome | biome: pig gut; feature: pig-associated habitat; material: faeces | place: France | collected 2012
AAATAAATTAAAGGAGGGAAAATAATATGGATTTAACAATTGATGTAGAGGATTACAAATTAAACATAAGAGCAGCAGGAATTATTATTCATAATGGAAAGTTTTTGGTGCACAGAAATGTTAACAGTGATTATTATGCATTACTAGGAGGGAGAGTTGCAATAGGCGAAGATTCAGCAACTACAGTTATTAGAGAGATTAAAGAAGAGTTGGGAAAAGATGCAGAAGTTATAGGGTATGTTTCCACAATTGAGAACTTTTTTGAGGAAAAGGGAGCAAAATATCATGAGATAATGTTTGTACATAGAGTGGAATTTGTTGATGAAGAGGATAAAAAGATTGAGTATACGCTTAAAAATATTGAAGGACGTGAAGAGATACAGTATGAGTGGATTGATATTGATAGGGTAGATGAGTATAATGTTGTGCCTGTGGCGATTAAGGATGTTTTTAAGGAGAAGAGTTGGCCGGTGCATAGGATTAATGATGAGTTGAAGTAGTGAGAAAATAGATAATTACAGTATACAAAACTATTTAGAATAATCAACCGAATTATAATAAGGTTGATTATTTTTATATATTTATGATATAAAAAGCATAAAATAACATTTTAAAATATGGAGGCAAAAATGAGCACTATAAAATTAGTAAATGAATCATGCATAAATCAAAACGTAGATGTAATAGTTAATGCAGCAAATAGATATTTAATGTCCGGCGGAGGAGTATGTGGAGCGATTTTCAGCAAAGCAGGATATATGGAATTGAACGAGGCATGTAGTAAATATAACACACCTTTAAAAGATGGTGATGCAGTAATTACTCCAGCATTTAATATAGAGAATGCAAGATATATTATTCATGCAGTCGGACCAGATTTTGGATGTACACCAGATGCTTTTAATGAATTATTTGATGCGTATTTTAATTCATTAAAAGTACTTAAAGACAATGGACTACATTCAATTTCATTTCCAATTATAAGTTCTGGAATTTTTGGAGGAAGTTTAGAAAATCCTGTAGCAGTTTCAATTAAGCAATGCATAAATGCCTATCGTAAATTTATTGTCACATACAAAGATTATGAAATAAATGTAATTGTTTGTGCATTTACATCAGATGAAATGAATAAAGCAGAAATAGTTTTTAAGGAAGAAGGAATACATATATGAGAAAACTAAAAGATGCAATAATAGGACTAGCAATAGGAGATGCAATGGGCGTTCCACTAGAATTCAAGTCAAGAGAATACCTTCAAGCAAATCCAACAACAGAAATGAAAGGATATGGAAGCTATAATGTTCCAAAAGGAACATGGTCAGATGATACATCTATGACATTGGCATTAATTGATGCTATAAATAAAACAGGAGAGATTGTGCCAAAAGACATTGCAGATAATTTTGTTAAATGGTTGGATAATGCTGAATTTACACCTGGTGGTAAAGTATTTGATGTAGGAGGAACATGTTTAAGAGCAATAGTTAGATATAGAGGGAATTTAGCCAAGCCAGAAGAATGTGGAGAAGATGGGGAATGGAGTAATGGAAATGGATCATTAATGAGGATTTCTCCATTAATATTTTATTGCTATGCTAAAGCTATGAATAATGAAGAAATATATGAATGTGTGAAAATAGTATCATCAATTACACATAGACATGAGGTAAGTATAATGGGGTGCTATATTTATGTTTTGTTTGGAATTGAGTTGTTGAAAGGTAGTAATTTTTTAGAAGCTTATAATGTAATAAAAAATATTAATTATCATTTATTTTCAAAAAATTGCAAAAATAGGTATGATAAAATGATTAATAGTGAAATTTATAATTATAGCATGGATGAAATAAAATCTACAGGATATATTGTTGATACTTTGGAAGCTACTTTATGGTGTTTGATGAATACGGATTGTTTTGATGATGCGGTTATTAAGGCGATTAATCTTGGCGATGATACCGATACGATTGGTGCTTGTGTTGGAGGATTAGCTGGAATTTGTTATGGTGATGATAGTATTAATGAGAATTGGAAAAGAGATTTGTTGAAGTTGGATGAGATTATAGGAACGTGTGAGGAGTTTGAAAATGGAATATTAATTAAATCATAATTATAAGGTGTATGAATGTACAGTTATAAAAAAGGATGTTATAATTATATGGCAAAATAAATTAGTTTGATTGTTATTTTGATAAATAAAAGGGGAATAAGATGAAAAGTAAGTCAGATTTAGGGATTGAAGAAAACATAGATGGAATAAAGTTTGATGAATTGCTAGAAAACAAGACGGCATTAAAAATGTTATTGCACAATTACCAAAAAATACAAGATGAGAATATAATGCTAAAGCAGGATTTACAGCGTCAATCAACTATAGAAAAAGAATTAGATAAAAAGGAAGAGAATTCTAAAACATCTGGGATATTTGCACTATGTTCATCAGTGGCGTTGGGAGTTGGAATTAATTTTATAACGAATGATATAAGTGACATAAAGGGATGGATTCTAAGTGTTTTAGGAATAACTTTTCAAATTATAAGTATGTATTATAGTTTTAGAAAGGTGGAAAGAGATGTATAGATTTATTTTTAACACAAAAGGAAAATATGTTGCATTTATTGTTGATGATAAATATTGCTTTTCAAAGAATAACGATTATATAGGATTTTTTCGTGGAGTAGATTTGTATGATTATTCTGGAAAATATTTAGGATCGTTAACCAGTGACGACCGAGTAATTAGGAATAAAAATAGAATTGTTTCTAATATTATTCCAATTAGCAAACCTTTAAAACCTTTTTTACCATTTGCTCCATATAATAGATTTTCAATGTCAAGATTACCCTTAAATTATGAAGATATATTTATTAATGAAGTATTAAGTAACGCTAAAAAAGACTTAGACAATCAATATAATAAATTTATAAATTGCAAGCTATATACGTATAACATGGAAAAATTTTTAGGGACAATTAATTTTAATAAATATGATAAGGATTCGCTAGCTAATAAATATGGAGATTATGGAAGTCAATATTCATCAGAATCTATATTTAATAAATATGGAAATTATGGAAGTGCATATTCTGACAAGTCTCCATTTAATAAATATACTAGTACTCCACCAGTTGTTGTCGATAATAGAGGTAATGTTATCGGAATACTAACGGCAAATAAATATGTTGGTGGAAATAAAGAAATAATTGATGCAGTAACTTTTTTAAATTGGTTTAATGCAAAATTAGAAAGGTAAGATAAAGAGACATGATTAAAAATATAAAATCTTGTCTCTTTTATTTAAAACCAAAAGAACAGGAGGGAAGAAGGAAAAAAGCATATTCATTATGAAAATGACACTTTCAAAAGAAAAATGCTACACATAGCTATTAAACTTATTGGTTAACAAATTTCCTATGCTAATATATATCGTTCTAATAAAAATAAACAAATTATAATAAGTAAAAAATATATAATTATGTTATAAATTATCACTTTTTATCATATTTTGTATAATATAATTTTTTTATAAATGATAAAAGAAGGATTTTTTATGGAAGAAAATCAAGGAAATGCAACAGTTCAAAATGAAGTAAAAACAAAATTTTGCAAATATTGTGGAGCAAAAATACATGAAGACGCCATAATATGTACAAGTTGTGGAAGACAAGTTGAAGAGTTAAAAGGAGCACAAGCACAACCACAAGTTGTTGTTAACAATACTAATACGAATGCAAATATTAATAGAAATGTAGCTGGTGGTAGATATGGAAGCGAAAAAAACAAATGGGTGGCATTATTATTATGTATATTTTTAGGCTGGATAGGTGCCCATAAGTTTTATGAAGGTAAAATTGGAATGGGAATAGTTTATTTATTTACTTGGGGATTGTTTGGAATTGGATGGTTTATAGATTTTATAGTTATTCTTTGTAGACCAAATACTTATTATGTATAGTTTAATTTATGGATTTTAAGAGTCGTATTAAATGTATAAGTAATTATTATTAAGGAGGATAATACATGGGACAGAAACAATCCAAAATAAAATATGTCTTAATTTTTCTATTAGCCATATTAATTGTTGCTGTAGTCTTCTTTGGAGGATATTTTGTATGGAAATTGGAAACAAAAAACAATAATCAAGTAGCAGATACGAGTAATACAAGTTATAATAATCAGGAAGTAACACAGCAAAAACAAAATGTTGAAGTAGAAAATACAGAAACAAAAGAAGAGTATATGAATTCTTGTGCTGTATATGCATATAAAGATATAGCAAGAAATCCAAATACTTATAAAGGAAAAAGAGCAAAGTTAACAGGTGAGGTAATACAAGTTCAACAAGAAGGAAATGAGATTGCTATAAGAGTGAATATAACCAAAAAAGATGGTTATTATGATGATACTATATTAACTGGTTATAAATATTCAGATGATTACGAAGATAGAGTATTAGAAGGAGATATTATTACTATATATGGTGAGCTAGCCGGAACAGTAACATATACATCTGTTCTGGGAGCAGATGTTACTGTTCCAGCAATTAAAACTAAATATTTAGTAATACAAAAATAAAAATATGAGGAACAAATCATTATTATCAATTATAATTATATTTATAGTATTGATATTAAGTATTTCCAAAGTATATGGTCATTCAGGCAGAACTGATACTAATGGTGGACACTATAATCGTTCAACAGGGGAATATCATTATCATCATGGATATCCAGCTCATCAACATTATAATGGCGTTTGTCCGTATTTATCTCAAAATATTGATGATAAGGAAAGTCAATCTTCAAATATAAGATTTACTGGCACGGAGGAGGAAATAAAAAGAAAGCAAGAAATGTATGACAGAATTATTTCTAATAAAAGTAAGTCTGATTATACTGACAATAATTATATAAACAATACAAGCGATGATTTTAAATATTCTTTAGATGATGAAAATGATATTTCATTTGATACAATTAAAAGTTGGTGTTACGATAATATGTGGTGGATGTTTTGGGTAATAATCATATGTATTTCTTGGATTGCAGAATTTATAAATAAATTTCGTAGAAAAAAATAAATATTTATAAAAAAACAGATAATTACAATATTGTAATTATCTGTTTTTTTACAAATCCATATAATACAACTTCTCGCCATCACTCAAATCTTCAAGATATTTTGCACCAAATTTCTCATAATAATTCACCAAATCAGACTTCAAATAAATCTTCTCAAATCCTCTTTTCTTAGCCTCAGCTAAAATAGCATCATTCAAAATTCTTGAATAACCATTCCCTCTATATTCGCTTTTAACATACATAGTAGCATACCAAGGCTTTAAATCAGGCTTCTCATCACAATCGTTCTCAAAAATAGAAATAAATCCAACTAGTTTATCATCATCCAACAATACTAATTTGCAATAATAAGGATTATCTAAATTATCGGTAATCCTACTAACTGCACGTCTAACTTGTTCTTGAAATTCATCTTCAGACAAGTTTTTTGGGCCCCATTCTTTTCTAGTAAGTATTGCAATTTCTTCAATAAATTCAGGTCTTTCAACCAAATTAAATATTTTTAACATATTATCACCTCATACTAAAAATCTTTCATCATTTTCTATAACATCCACAGTCTCATCAACACTCAACCCACTACTATCAAAAACAAACCTCTCATCAAATCCTTTACTCCTAAAACTATTCAACAGTACAACACAACGCTCCTTCATCTGACAATCCTCATCTCTCAAAGCATCTCTAGAAAGCAAAGTATCTTCATCAACCATCAAAACAACAAATTTAATCTCAGAATCGCCTAAGTTCCTTTTAATATCCTCCAAATTATCCAAACTCACAATATAATTAAAAACTACATCATACCCATTCTCAAGATAAGTTCTTATCATATCAATACATACTTTCCAAAACACATCCAAATGATTTTCATCTTTCCATGCAGCAACATATCCACCAACAACTTGATGATATATTTCATCTCCTTCAATAAGAACAGATTTAGAACTTTTTTCAGCTAATTTCTTTGAAACAGTACTTTTTCCAACTCCTGCAGGACCTGTTATAACATATAGTTTTGCCATTACTAAACACCTCACAATTCACTTTAAAATTAATTTTTATTTTAAACATTACATCAAGTATAACACAAAATTATTAAAACGCAAAGATTGCCCAATACTTAAGCTGATTGCATAACAACCACAAAAATGCTATAATAAAAATATCATAAATAATCTCACAGAAAGAGGTGACCAATTATGCCAAACTTAGAACTATACAAAATTTTTACAGAGGTAGCAAAACAAAAAAACATAACCAAAGCTAGCCAAATTCTACATATATCACAACCAGCAGTAACAAGACACATAAAAAACTTAGAAAATGAACTAAATATAATTTTATTTAATAGAACAAAACGGAATGGAATTAACACAGGCAGGTAAAAAGCTATATGAAGAAATATCCCCAGCAATTGAAAAAATTGTGGAAACAGAAAAGGAATATTTAAAATCAAACGAAATTATTTTAGGAACATATGCAACAATGCTTAGCAAAGTGCTTAGTTCTACAATAGCTGATTTTTATTCAGAGAATCCAAATGCAAAAGTTACCACAATAACGGATAATTCAAAATTGCTAAATAATCCATTAAACAGTGGAGAATTTGATATAGCAATAATAAAAAAATATGATCAAAGCGAATATGATACTAAAAAATATAAATTTATAAGCTTGGGTTATATAAATTATGTTTTAATAGCTAATAATAAGTCAGATTTATGCAATAAAAAGAAAATTAAAATCAAGGATTTAAAAGATAAAATCATTTACATTCCAAGAGGCGATAGCTCATCAACAAATACTTTCCAAAAAATGTTGAAAAAAAGCGAGCTAGAAAATGAAATAAAAAGAATTGACTCTGTAACAATGTCACAAATTATTCAAGAATATGACAATTGTGTTGGAGAGGCTAACGGTATTTATTTACAAAAAGAGATTGAGGATAAGGTATTTACGGTATTAGACACTGATTTTAAGATTCCATCAACGGAGTTTGGAATTTATTATAGAAAAGATAAGAGCTCAGTTGAATTAAAAAAATTAATCAAATCAATTAAGAGAAAATTCAATTATAACAAATAGTTATAATTGAATAAAATATAAGTATTTCAAATTACGCAAAGCACCTGCTATAATGCAATTAACAAGCATTATAGCAGGTGCTTTTGCGTTAGGAATAATAATTAGCAAGAGGGAGTGATAAAGATGATAATAATCAAATTATTTATTGAATTTTTAAAAATAGGAGCATTCTCATTTGGAGGAGGCTTAGGAACATTGCCATATATATATGAAATGGCAAGAAAGACAGAGTGGATTACAGAAGATTATATAAATAATATACTGACAGTTTCGCAAATAACTCCAGGCCCTTTGGCTTGTAACATTGGATCTATTGTAGGTTTCAAAACAGCAGGGTTAATTGGTGCATTTATAGCTAATTTGGGATTTATAACACCAGCGATTTGTTTTATGGGAGTGGGGTATAAAGTTATAAGCAAAATAAAGAACAATGATAATGCAAACAAGGTAATAAAAATAGTAAGATCAGCTGCTTTAGCAGTAGTAATTAGCAGTTCATTGACTTTATTTAAGTCAGCATTTTTACAAGCGAATGGAATGATAAGTATCAAAAGTATAATATTAGCAATTTTAATATTTTTCTTGAGTAAAAATAAAAAAATAAATGCGCTTTGTCTGATGCTGTTTTCTGCAATTTTGGCAGTAATGGTAAAACTATAATAATATAAAAGGGGATGTTTATAAATGAAAAAAATATTAAAGTTTATATATGTATTTTTAATAATTGGATTAGAATCGCTTGGCAATATGTCAGCTGTTACAGCTGTATTAGAAGAAAATTTAATCAAGAAAAATAAATATGTAACAGAAGTAGATATAATGGATGCTGTTACGTTGTCAAGATTAGGTCCTGGAGCTACAACAGCTAATATGGTTGCATTTTTAGGAAATAAGATTGCAGGTTTTTGGGGTGGTGCATTAGCTACAGTGTGCTACACCGTTGCACCATTATTTATAATAATTGTTATATCAAGTTTCATAGATAAATTTATAGAATTTCATTTTATTGCTTCTGCTTTAAAAGGATGTTTAGTATGTATTTGTGTATTGTTCGTAAAGTCAACAATTGATATGGGGAAGAGTGTATTGGTGTGTAAATATAACGTTGTAGTTTTTGCCATCGCATTGATAGTTGCTGTTTTCTTAAATATTTCGTGTGTATGGATTATTGTCGCTGGAATTTTTGCAGGAGGAATAAAAGTCTTTTTTGATAAAAAGGCTAAGTTGTTGTAATCTTTTGTTGATTATGGTTTGGATAAATAGTATAATATGTGTAAAATATTTATCTGTATTACAAAGCAGAATACATTCTCAAAGAAGGTGAAAATAATGAAAAACGCAACTCAATTCTACCAAAACTCAATTCAAAAAAACATTCCATCGCCATTGCTAAAAAAATTTTTCGGATATAAATACAACGAAAAATTAACCGGAAATACAGCAATAGATATAGGCTGTGGAGCAGGAAATGACACAATACATCTCTTAAACAATGGCTTTAAAGTAACAGCGATAGACAATGAACCACAAGTTAAAGAACTGCTTCAAAATAGAATAACAGATGACAAAAATCTTGAAATAATCATAGATGATTTTTCAAAGGTACAACTACATAAAGCAGATCTGATATTTGCTAATTTCAGTTTGTTCTTTGTAAAAAAAGATTTTAATCTATTTTTAGAAAACGTAATAAAAAGTATAAATAAAAAAGGATTCTTCGTTGGTAACTTTCTAGGACCTGAAGATGATTGGAAAAAGAGTAAGGCAATAGTAGAAAAAGAAGAATTACTAAATTATTTTTCAGACTTTAAAATCATGTATTTTTCTGAAGAAAAATATTATCAAGACACTATTTCAAAGAAAAATAAATTTTGGCATGTCTATACTATTATTGCTCAACGAAAATAAGTTAAAAAGGAGTAGCTGTTGTTGATGGAGACAATACATACACATTCGAACATAAAGGCAATCGAAAGTTCACAGATAAGCAAAGCAGTGTGATTGATGAAGGCTACCCTTTAGCATCAATTCAAATAATTGAATCTTTAGGAAAGTTTAAATCTGAATTGACTAAGGAAGAAGAAGAGATGGTTGTAGCTGGTGAGAGAAAAGAAATATGTGATTTTATAGAAAATACAATAAATAAAATAGAATATAGTAGAATATAAAAAATTTCAGGAGGTGTCAAAATGCTAACATTTATCCGACATGCAAAAACGGAATATAACAACAACAGAAAATTTCAAGGCCAACTAGATATTAATTTAAGTGAAATAGGAATTAATGAAACACTTGAGAAAAGCAAAGATTTTCCACAAGATTTTGATTTATGCTTTTGTTCACCATTAAAAAGAACAAAACAAACAGCAGAAATTTTAGTGCCATATTTAAAGTTAAATTTTGATGATAGACTTAAAGAAAGAAATCTGGGAGATTGGCAGGGAACAGAAATCACAGACGAAAAGCTTGAACAATTAGGTGGTAATTATGTTCCACCAAATGGTGAAAAGGTTTCAGAAATGGATAAACGTGTTTCAGAATTCTTAAATATGGTAAATGAAAAATATAAACATAAAAACATTCTGGTTGTCACACATTCAGGCGTTATCCATTCAGTTGGTAGAATTCTATCACAAGAGAGGGATTCGTTGGAACATCTAGAATTGATTAAATTTGACATGGATAGCTAAAATATTATTTCACTATTTACACTACTCAAAATCCATGATATAATCTACGTATGACTGGGAAATCGCCCACGAAACATTCTACTCAAGAATGGAAACATTTTATAAATGCTGGAATTCCAGCAGGAGGGATCTATGAGTAGATTAGCAGATTTAATCAAAAGGAAAAAACATGACGGCCATAGTCCCTATCACGACATGGCTAAGGATTATCAGAAGAAGGCTTCTAATGCCTTCAAGATCTATAAAAGTAATTTTCCTGACGCTGTTGATTATCCATGTTACGCAATAACAATCAAAAAACTGAATTTCAAAGACAGAAAGATTGAAATTAATTTCAATCCTGAAGAAGAAATTTATAGGTCAAATTGCAAAAGCGAAGACGAACTCTATGAGAACAAAGAGTTTGAGCGTCCAAGCAATTTGAAAAAAGATTGCTGGTTCGAAGGACGCGACATTAACGAAATACAGCCACTTGCGGATGAGTTAAGACGATTAGGATTCTATCCAATGTGGAAGTTTGATGCAGATTGTAATAATTACTATTTGTATCCTGTATTTTTCGAAATTTAATTAACAAGCTAGCTTCATACCCTTCCTTAAACTAGAAAGGTGCCTTAAAATAAGGCGCTTTTCTTTTTTGCTTTAAAGGGAACGTTTTGGTTTTGAACAAAAAAATCAAAAATAAATTTATGTAACCTATGGATTTTTTTCAAAAATATGGTATAATTAATTAAATGTGCGAAATTAAAAAATGACACATTTGGGGACGGACTCAATTTGTGTCAAAAAAGGTGGGGTGAAAAGTGAAAATGAATAATAACGAAAAAATTGACTTCGTAATTCTTTGGGTTGACGGAAATGATCCAGAATGGATAAAAGAGAAAAATGAATTTTCAGGGGTAGTAGGGGATTCAAAGCAAAACAGATTCAGAGATTGCGATAATATGCAATATCTTTTTAGAGGAATTGAGAAATATGCTTCATGGGTTAATAAAATTTTTTTTATAACATGGGGACATGTTCCAAGTTGGCTTGATACAAATAACGAGAAAATAGTTGTTGTTAAGCATGAAGAGTTTATTCCAAAAGAGTATTTACCAACTTTTAATTCAAATGTTATAGAATTAAATTTATTTAGAATTGAAAGTTTATCTGAAAGATTTGTTTTATTAAATGATGATTTATTTTTCTTAAAACAAACTAAGTCAGAAGATTTTTTCAAAAACGGATTACCAACAGATGTGTATGCTGAATATACTCAACTTGCAACATCTTACAATGATGTTCATTATATGATGAAGGCTAATATTTTATCAATAATTAATAAGCATTTCAGCAAAGAAGATTGTATAAAGAAAAATTTAGCTAAATTTTTGAATGTAAAATATGGGGCATTAAATTATAAAACTCTTCACTCAATTAGATTTAAAAAGAAATTTGTTGGATTTTGGAATTTTCACGCTCCACAATCATATCTGAAAGAAACTTTTAAAGAAATTTGGGATAAAGAAGGAGAAAATCTTGATAATGCTTGCAAAAATAGATTTAGAGCATCAAGCGATTTAGGACATTATTTATGCAGATATTGGCAAATGGTTTCTGGAAAATTTGAGCCTAAAAAAGATGAGAGCAAATATATTGTTTTTCTTGATGATAACACAGAAAATATCAGACATTTGAAAAGTGGAAAATACAAATATGTGTGTATTAATGATGCTTATATGGATATTGATTTTGAAAAGGCTAAAAATGAAATAAATGCTACACTTCAAGAATTATTGCCAGAAAAATCAGAATTTGAATTATAGAAATGTACATGAATAGGAATTTAAAATGAAAAATAATAGTAAAAATGAGAAAATAGATATAGTAATTTTATGGGTAAATGGAAATGATTCAAAATGGCTTGAAGAAAAAAATAAATATTTAAATACTACCACAACTGGTGCTACAGTAAACAGGTTCAGAGATTGTGACAACATGCAATATCTTTTCAGAGGAATAGAAAAATATGCACCTTGGGTAAATAAAATTTTCTTTATAACATGGGGACATCTTCCAAATTGGCTAAATACAAATAACCCAAAATTAGAAATTGTAAAACACGAAGAATTCATTCCAAAAGAATATTTACCAACATTTAATTCAAATGTAATTGAAATGAATTTACACAGAATAAAAAATCTTTCATCAAAATTTATATTATTTAATGATGATTTATTTATACTAAAAGATATTAAACCTAAAGACTTTTTTGAAAATAATTTGCCAAAAGATATGTACATAGAATACAAAAAAGAAAATTGCAGTAGAAGACATTTAGTACTAAGAAATAATTATTATGAAATAATTAATAAATACTTTTCAAAAAAGAAGTTTATAAAAAATAACTTAAATAAAGTATTTAATTATAAATATGGAATAAAAAATATAAAAACTCTGAAATGTATAAAAGACCAGCATTTCAACGATATTTATTCACAACACTTAACTCAACCTTTTATTAAAGAGACTTTTAATGAAGTATGGGAAAAAGAGTATGAAAAATTAAACTCAGCTTGTTATAATAAATTCAGAGCAGATACAGACATCGGTTATGCGTTATGCAGATACTGGCAGATGTTATCAGGCAAATTTATACCAAGTAAAATTATTGGAAAATATTTTATTATGAAAAATAATAATAATGAATTAATTTCAGCAATTAAAAATAAAAAATATAAAATTATTTGCATAAATGATGCAGATGTAAACATTGATTTTGAAAAGGCAAAAAAGGAGATTAACTTGGCATTAAATGAAACACTAAAACAAAAATCTAATTTTGAAAAATAAAAAGTGTCCCGTAGGGGACACTTTTTTATTTCTTTTCATAAACTACATCATTATCAAAGCTGTCTTTAATAATAAGTTTTTTACCATCGATTCTATAGTCATAAGTTCCAGGAACAGTGTTTCCTTTATATAAAATTGTAACTTTGCTACCATCATCTTCATAAGTAAAATTCATTTCATTACCAAAAGCTTTATAGCTTCCAGTTTTATCATCTTTAAAAGTATATACATATCCTGAATGTTCCCATGAACCAATTAAAGCATTTTTGTCGTCTTTTTTACTTTCTTTTCCACATCCAGTTAATAATAACATGCTAACTATTAATATAATTGCTAAACATATTGATAGAAGTGTTTTTTTCATAATTATCACCTCCTTTTTTAATGTACGTGTCCTTAAAAGTACTGTTATTTAAATAATTCAATAATTCTCTCTACATCAAATGTATCTAATTCATAACTTGCTTTATAAAAATCTAACAAATTATCTTCACAATACTCAATTTCTTCTGAATATTTTTTTACTATATCTACACAATCTTCTAATTTAACAGAATTATGATCAAACCACTTGCAAAATATCATAGCTCTAATAACTGCAATACTTACACCCATTAGTTTAATTTTAGAAAGTACATCTTCATCAAAACATCCTTTCAAAAGATATCTCCAAATAAAGTAAATAGCGATATTTTTCAAATAATTATTTACTTCAGGATGTTTAGCTTCAAACTCGCTAAGTCTGGCATAATTAGCAGAATAAACTTTAGAGCAATTTTTTAAATATTCAGCCCAGTTTTTATCATTTAATTCAAGCCCACATAAATAATCAAATATATCTATTAGGTTAGAACTGTAAGATGCAGTAACATCAACAATTTCTTCATCATCCAACAAATCAAAATCAATATCTTGTTGAAGAACATTTCCATACCAAATAACATTACGAATTCTATTATTAAAACTAATAGATTTATCTTCAAGATGTTCAATTATTTTATTTCTAGCATTATTCAAAAATACAAATAAATCTTCATCATAATCATCTGAATTTTCTTCATCAATATTAACATCAAAAGTAGTGAATTTTTTATCATAAGAAAGAATAATTCTTGCTGCTTCTTCACAGCACAAACCAATTCCGCCTTCTTTTAAACCATTAAACCATTCATAATAACGGGGATGTTCTGCACAAATCTTACACAAGCTATGTTCACCAAGCTCAGTATAAATTTCGCATAAACCATTTTTTAAAAAAGGACAATTATTATGATTATCTAAAATAAAGTGTCTATTTTCACTGCTATTATCAATACTTTTACGAAGTTTTTCACCAAACACACCTGAAACACTATCATATAACTTTGCTGTTTCATCATCTATATCAATTTCCCAGCCAGCAGAACAACAACTATCTTTACATTTATCAGCTATGCATTTAAACTTTTTATAATATTTGGGCATTCGTAGTTTCATAAAATTCTCCTTTTTTATATAAATCATTAAACTGGTAATACAATTTCAAAAGTAGTTCCTTTACCAACCTCAGATTCAAATCTCATATTTCCATTAAAGTGGGCTCTAATGTTAGAATAAGACATAAATAATCCAAGGCCTGTACCGTTTTTTCCTTTAGTTGTAACCATTTCCTTAAATATTTTTTCTTGAATATCTTCAGGAATTCCTTTTCCATAATCAGTAACTGAAATAACTAAATTATTTCCTTCTTTATTGAAATCTAAATCAATGTTTTGATTTTCAGCTCCATCATAAGCTTGAATAGCGTTTGAAATCAAGTTGTTCATAACTTGTACTAAATTGTTTATATCTCCATTTAATGTCATGTTTTCATCAACATTCATATGTATATTTAAATTAATTAAAGAGTGTTTTAGCTCATGTTTCATAAGAATTTCAACACGTTTAACTAATTCGTGAATTGTAAATGATACAATTTCTTGTGCTGATAATGTAACTGCTTGTCCTTTAACAGCTGTTATAATATCAGACATATATGCAGTATAGCTATCAATTTTTTCAACCCAATTTTTCATGTCATTTGCAATTTCGTGATGATCATTAACTGTAACTTCATTATCTTCAATAGATTTATCATATTCATTAATTAAATCTTTCAAACCTTCTGAAGCTCCTGAAATAGACATTATTGGAGTTTTTAAGTTGTGAGCAATTCCTCCAACCATTTGTCCAAGTGTAGCTAAACGTTCTTTTTCCATAAGAATTTCTTGATTACTCTTAATTAAATCAAGTTGATTTTGACTGTATTTTTGAACTAGGTTAAATGAGTTAATTAAATCTCCAATTTCATCATTAGTAGTAACTGGAAGAGTTTTTCCAAAATCATTTGAACATAATCTATCAAAACTATCAGATATTTCTGAAATATCTTTTGATAATGATCTACTAAATATATATAAAATTACAGCTGAAATTACTAATAATATAAAAGCATAAATTATTAAAAACATAAGAGAATCACTATAATCAATATCATAAGTTATTCCAATATAGTAATATCCATCTGAAGTTTTTAATTTCATTGTTTTTCCTTGAGTATCTACACCATAGCTGTCATAAGTTCTTCCATTATATTTTTGAGCAATTTGTTTAGTATATTCTTGTATGAAATAGCTTGGTTCAGCTCCATTTAAAGTAACAACTGAATTATCAGGCTTTATAATAAACTTTGTATGATTTTCGTCAAACAATTTTAAGCTATTTAACTTATTGTAGATTTCTGAATATGTATAAGTCTCTTTTTCAGAGAAGTTTTCACTTATTAATTCATTATAAACATTAAAATATACATCTTCTTTACCACGAACGGTAAAAGAAAAACCAATAAATGTTAAAATCATAACACAGAAAATTAATAAAGGTAATACTTGAAGTAGTATTTTAAATTTTAAATTAATACGTAATCCAATATTTAAATTTTCTTTATATGTTTTTGTTAAAACTTCATTATAAATTCCTTTTGAAAATATAAATGATAAAACTGCCAAAATAATTGAAAAAGCAAATACTGCAATTAAAATCTTTACAAGCATTACTGAAAGATGGCTTCCTGTTAGAGCAAGTACAAATAATGCTGAAATAGCAGGAATCATAACTTCAAAAACTGGAATTTTATAAGGTAAGCTGAAACATTTTTTTCTTACTTTTCTAATTAATTTAATATCATTATATTTATTTGGATCATCTGATAAATAGAATTTATCAACAGCTTTAAATGAAAGACTTGTAGTTACAAAAGTTAAAAAAACTAGTAATAATCCAACACACAAATATTGTTGCCAGTATGCAATGTAAGACATTTGAATATCAAATGGAGTGTTAATTGATTCTGGACCATAATTTAAGAGCTTAGGCATAATAATTGCAAAAAGTAAAATTACCATACTTACAGTAGCACTGTATCTAGCTGCAATTCTTATGCTAGGTCTTTTGTAAAATAAACTTTTTATTTTCATAAGTATCTCCTTTTCTATATTTTAAATAAAATTAACATCTTTCATATGTTTTAATATCTTCAAAAGATATTCTTCATCAATAATTGGCCAATCAAAATTTAATAAATGTAAATAATTTTTTGAATAATCAGACTGAATATTAACTGTAAAATTGTAATTAATAGTAAGAAGATTATTTTCATCATAAACTAAATCATTAATAATGCCCTTTAATGCATTTTTTTCAGTTTTTGATAAGTTTAAAATATAATCATTAAATTCATTACTTTTTAAAACATCTACAGTAATTCCTATTTTCTTCAAAGCTTCTAAAAGCTTGAAAATAGTGATAAGATTGTGATTATAAATATGATAAATTTTGTTTTCGCCAACTTTATTTTTTGCAAGAGTAACAATAGCTTTTGCACATAAATCTACAGGAGTAAATTCAATGTTTTGCAAAGTCATAGCATCACTGATTGCATGCATTTTAATTATTGATTTAATTCTACCATAAAAAGCATTTTCCTCAATACCTTTTTGGAAAAATCCGTCGGAAAATCTTCCTGAAGCAATTCCAATTCTTAAAATTTTAGCAGTTAATCCTTTTTCCATGTAATTAAGAATTAGTTTTTCTGCTTCCATTTTGCTGTAAACATAGTTATTATCTTGATAATGTTGACCTATATATAAATCATTTTCTGAAAAATCTACATTTCTATTATCTTGTTTTACCAAGTAATTACCAGAAACACTTATTGAAGACAAATGCATAAGTCTAATATTGTTTTGATAAGCAAAATCTACAATATTTTTTGTACCTTCTATATTATTTTTTTCAAAATCTTCAAATTCTCCATAGTGTTTTACAATTGCAGCAGCATTTATGATAGTTGAAATATTTTTCTTTAAAAATTCATAATCATCATAATCAAGTTTTAAATTGATATAAGAAATATCGCCTCCAACAATGAAAACTCTATTATCTAAATATGAAGTAATATCTTCATTAAAATAATATTTATAATTACTTTTTAATTTATTAAGTCTTGATTCAGAATCATTTCCACGTACCAAACAATAAATTTTGTTTTTAGTATTGTGTATTAACTCGAACAAAATGTGCATTCCTATAAATCCAGTAGCACCTGTTAAAAGAACATTACCTAAAACGTTTTCATTAACATCAATTGTGGATATACTGTTTAAAATCTCATCATTATGATGCTTAAATTGCTCAGGAATTTGACTGTTTTGTTCAGTGTAATTATTAGTTTTTAAATCAATTTTCTTAGCTAATTTTTTTATAGTTGGATATTTATAAAAATAATGTGTTGTTATATTAATATTGCTTGACAATAATTCAGTTTGAACTTGAATAATTCCAAGAGAATCTAATCCCATTGAAATAAAAGTATCATTAATATTAGTAACTTCTTTTTTTGTGATTTTAGAAATTATTCTTGCAAGCAATTTTTCTGTATTTGTAAATGGTAATTCTTCTTTAGTAGAATTCTTAATTTCCTTAGGTAGTGATTTTCTGTCTAATTTTCCATTAGGTGTTAAAGGCATTTTCTCTAATTTTATAAACTCTGAAGGAACCATGTAATCTGGTAATGATTCTAGTAAATAAGAAACTAAGGAACTTTCTTTAATTTTACTTGAATCTTGAGTAGTATAAAAGCAAAGTAATGTATTAGAATTCGCTATAACAGCGGTTTCTTTTATACCAGGAAAAGTCAGAATTTTATTTTCAATTTCTCCTAATTCAATTCTATATCCACGAAGTTTTACTTGAAAATCATTTCTGCCTAAATGATAAATATCTCCTGTTTCATCATAATAAGCTAAATCACCAGTGTTATAAATAATTTCTTTAGAATTTTTTGCTCCATAAGGTGATTTAATGAATTTTTCTAAAGTTTTTTCTGGTGAATGATAATATCCTTTAGAAACTCCATCGCCTCCAATATAAAGTATACCAGGGGTGTAGGGAGGAAGTAGTTTCAAGTTTTTATCTAAAATAAAGCATTTTGTATTTGCAATAGGTGTACCAATCGAAATGTCTTTAGAAGTTTTAATTTCTTTAATAGTTGACCAAATTGTGGTTTCAGTTGGACCATACATATTAAAAATTTTAGCGGTACATCTATCTTGTAAATCATCAACAATTTTTTCAGGTAAACTTTCTCCACCAAGCATTATTACATTTAAGTTTTTTAAGAATTCCAAATGTTCTTCACTATTTAAGAAAAAGGACATTCTAGAAGGTGTGGTTTGAAGCATTTGTACTTGATTTTCAATGCATAATTTATTTAATAGTTCAGCATTATTTTGCTCGTTTTCAGTGCTAATTACAACAGTTAACCCATTTGTTAAACCACCCCATAGTTCGAGACCAAAAATGTCAAAGCATACTGTTGTTAGTGAAAGAATTGTTTTATTATGCTTGAAATCAATAGTGTTGTTAATTCCAACTAAAAAGTTATGAACATTTCTATGTGTTAGCATAACTCCTTTAGGGTTTCCGGTTGATCCAGATGTATAAATTAGGTACATCAAAGAATCTGAAGATATATCAGTATGTAAATTACTATAATTTTCAGTATTGTAAAAATCGTTATCAAGTGAAATATTTATTTTAAAATGATTTTCTAATGTGCCACATGTAAAATTATCAACCAAAATAGCCTTACTACTACTGTTTTCAATTAAGTAGCTAATTCTTTCTTTAGGATAATTAGGGTCAACAGGAATATAGCAACCTCCAATTTTTAGAATTGCAAGTAAACCAATAACCATTTCAAGAGAACGAGTTGTCATTATACAAACTAAATCATCTTTACCAATATTGTTCTTAGAAAGGTGGTTTGCAAGTTGGTTAGCTTTCTTGTTTAATTCTTCATATGTTAATTTGTTCCCATTGCATACAATAGCTGTATCTAATGGATTTGATAAAACTTTCTCTTCAAATAAATCAATAATTGTTTTTGAAGAATCATAATCCGTTTTTGTATTATTAAATGTAGTTGTAATTTTTCTTCTTTCAGAACGAGTAATAAAGTTTATGTCAGAAATTTTTATTTCATCTTTTTTTAGAATCTGTTCAATTATATATAAAATTCTATTATGAAAGCTTTTAATATCTTGCTCATCATATTTTGAAATTTTGTAATCATAATAAATATCAACACTTCCATAATCATTCAAATCTAAAATGTGGATTTGAATATCATCAGGGCAATGTCCGTTAAAAGACCATCTTGTTTCATAGTCATATCCATCAGTATTAGTTTTTGTGATTTGATAAGAAAGCAAAATGTTATATAAATTAGGCAAGTCTGGCTGCTTTTTTCTCAAATTTTCTAATAAATATTCATATGGATATTTTGAATGTCTAAGTAAAGACATAGAATTTAATGCAACTTTTTTAGCATATTCAATAAAAGAGTTCTCTAAATCTACATTAAATCTAAGTGGTAAAGTACTTATGAATAAACCTAGAGTCTGTTTTTGAGCGAAATTAGATCTGTTAAGAATAGGAGTTCCTATTGTAAAATCTGTAGCACCACTAATTTTGCTTAAATAAATTGAATATACAGACATAAAAAAGTTAAAAACTGAAATATTATTAGCCTTACAAAAACTAGAAATATCATTCATGTTATCTTTAGAAATTGAAAACTTGGCCCTGTTAGCCTTGCAATCAGTTTGACTACCAGAAACATTAAACTTAGAATGAATTGTAGCAGTTTCTGGAATAGTGCTAAAAGTTGAATTCCAATATTCCTCATCTTTTTTGAATTTATCACTGTTAATATAAATATTTTCTTCACTAATATAATCAACATAGGAATAGTTTTTGGTAGATTCTAAATTGTGTTGTTCATTTAATAAAAGATTATAATACTCAGCAACCTTATGAGCAACAAGCCCTAATGTCCAAGAATCGCTAAATAAATGGTGTATTTGAACAACATAACCACCCTGATTATTTGGAAATCTAAAAATTTTAAAATCAAAAGCATTTTCAGAAGAAAAAATATTATAAACTTTCTTTTGAAATTCTGCTTCAATATTATCAACATCAGCCATATCAGTCACATCAACAATCTCAATATTATAAGAAACAGAAGGCTCAAGATATTGATATGTTTCACCATGCTTTAACTCAAAATGCAATCTAAAGCTATCATTGTTTTGAATAAGCATATTAAGCGCATCTCTTAATAACTCAAAATTTAAAACAGAATGAAAAATACAGGTACCGCAAACATTATTGACTGGAGTACCATTATAATAATTTTCAATTAAATATATGTTTTTTTGTGGATTTGTTAGTCCATATTTCTTTTGTTCCATATTATCACCTTTTGCGTTTGTTCATTTTAATCATGTATATTATATAATAAAATAAATAAAAATCAACAAATTTTTTACATTTGACACATTTGGGGACGGTCTTATTTTGTTTCAAATTTGAAACATCAGGGGACGGTCTTGAATGGTCAAAAAATCGAAAAAAATAGCAAAAAATCGTTGACAAGCTATTTGAATTTATAGTATAATATATAAGTATATTATAATTTTTACTCCTTGGTGAAAATCATTTCAAAAAAGGGTGATAAAAATTAGTAAAAAATATGAGAAACTAGAGAAAAAATAAATTTGATTCTAAAAGGATGTTGGCAAAATTTTTACATTGTGCCAACATGCCTTTTTGTCGCTTTTTTTAGGGTTGACACATTTGGGGACGGACTTGTTTTGTGTCATTTTTGACACACAGAGGGACGGTCTTTGATATGTATCATTAATTCGTTATTTTTAAATTTAAAAAAGAGGAATTGATATAAAAATACTTACTATTTTTAAAGGATTTATTGGGGCAGAGAAATCCCAAAAAGATGTAAGAATGTTTTTATATGCAAGAAGGACTTTTTTAAATTCAAATATAAATTTTATTCTGCTTAAATTTTTATAGGGGTGATTTTAAGTTGGTAAAAGACATTAAGCACGAAAAAGTTGTGCGTAAGACCTTTTCAAAAATTGGTGACTCAATAGAAATGCCAAACCTTATCCAAGTTCAAAAAGACTCATATAACTGGTTTATTGAAGAAGGATTAGGAGAAGTTTTAAGAGATATTTCACCAATTATTGATTATTCAGGTAATTTAGTTCTTGAATTTTTCGATTACTACATGGAAGACAAAACTAAATACACAGTAGAAGAAGCAAAAGAAAGAGATACTACATATTCAACAAGACTACATGTTAAAGTAAGATTGATTAACAGAGAAACTGGAGAAATTAAGGAACAAGAAATCTATTTAGGTGATTTCCCATTAATGACTGAAAGTGGAACATTTGTAATCAACGGAGCTGAAAGAGTTGTAGTCAGCCAATTAGTTCGTTCACCAGGATGCTATTATGCAAGTGATTTTGACAAAACAGGTAAACGTATTTATACATCAACTGTTATGCCAATTCGTGGTGCATGGATTGAATATGAAACTGATTCAAACGACATTATCAACGTTAGAGTTGATAGAACAAGAAAATTACCAGTTACTTGTTTATTAAGAGCAATTGGTATTGCAACAGACCAAGAGATTATGGATTTATTTGGTGAAGATGAAAAAATCATGGCAACAATAGCTAAAGATCCTATCAAAACTGCTGATGAAGCTATCACTGAAATTTACAAAAAATTAAGACCAGGTGAACTTCCAACAGTAGATGCAGCAAGAAACTTATTTAATGGTTTATTCTTTGATGCAAGAAGATATGACTTATCTAAAGTTGGTAGATTTAAATTCAACCAAAAATTAAGCTTAGCAACAAGAATTACTGGAAAAGAAGCATTTAACGACATAATTGATCCATCAACAGGAGAAGTTTTAGTTGAAAAAGGTGCAATTATTTCAGAAGATGTTGCAAGAGAAATTCAAGATACTGGAATTAACATCGTAGATGTAAAAGTAGAAGACAAAAAAGTAAGAGTTATAGGAAATGGAACAGTAAATATCCACAAAATATTACCAAATGTGGATTTAAGCAAATTACATTTCAAAGAAGACGTTAATTACGAAGTACTAAAATCAATCATCGATACAACAGATGAAAAAGATTTAGTAAAAGTATTAAAAGAAAGATATGATGAATTATTACCAAAACATATCACAAATGAAGATATTATCGCTTCAATAAGTTACTTAGTTAACTTAGACCACGGTTTAGGTGAAATTGATGATATCGACCATTTAGGAAATAGACGTATTAGATGCGTTGGTGAATTATTACAAAACCAATTCAGAATTGGTTTAACAAGACTTGAAAGAGCTGTTCGTGAAAGAATGACAACACAAGACTTAGACGTAGTAACACCACAAACATTAATTAACACAAAACCAATTACATCTTCAATTAGAGAATTCTTTGGAAGTTCACAATTATCACAATTCATGGATCAAACAAACCCACTTTCAGAGTTAACTCATAAAAGAAGAATTTCAGCATTAGGACCTGGAGGTTTAACTCGTGAAAGAGCCGGATTCGAAGTTAGAGATATTCACCATACTCACTATGGTAGACTATGTCCAGTAGAATCTCCAGAAGGACCAAACATCGGTCTTATCTCTGCACTTTCATGTTTTGCTATTATCAATGAATATGGATTTATTGAAACTCCATACAAAAAAGTTGATAAAGAAACAGGAAAAGTTACTGACATAATTGAATATATGCCAGCTGATGTTGAAGATAAATATGTAATCGCAATGGCTTCAGAGCCAGTAGATGAAGAAGGAAGATTTATACACAACAGGGTTAGGGTAAGATATGCAAACGATATCCTAGAAGTTGACAAAGAACAAGTTGACTATATCGATATCTCACCAAAACAATTAGTTTCTGTTGCTGCTGCAATGATTCCTTTCTTGGAACACGACGACGTTAAGCGTTCTCTAATGGGATCAAACATGCAACGTCAAGCGGTTCCACTATTAATGCCAGAAGCTCCAATAGTAGGAACAGGTATTGAATACAGAGCTGCAAAAGACTCTGGAATTACAGTTACAGCTAAAAATGCAGGTATTGTAGAAAAAGTAACTGGTGATGAAATTCAAGTTAGAACAAAAAATGACACAATAGATACATATAAATTACGTAAGTTCAAGAGAACAAATGGTGGTACATGTATCAACCAAAGACCGGTAGTTACTAAAGGAGAAAAAGTTAAAGTAGGAGATATCCTAGCTGACGGACCTTCAACAGTAAACGGAGAAATGTCTTTAGGTAAAAACGTATTAATAGCTTTCACAACATGGGAAGGTTATAACTACGAAGATGCTGTATTAATCAGTGAAAGATTAGTAAAAGAAGATGTTTACACATCAATTCATATTGAAGAATATGATTGTGAATGTCGTGATACAAAATTAGGTCCAGAAGAAATCACTCGTGATATTCCAAACGTTGGTGATGATAGCTTAAAAGACTTAGACGAAGACGGAATTATCAGAATTGGTGCTGAAGTAAGACCAGGAGATATCCTAGTTGGTAAAGTTACTCCAAAAGGAGAAACAGAATTAACAGCAGAAGAAAGATTATTACGTGCTATCTTTGGTGAAAAAGCTAGAGAAGTAAGAGATACATCACTTCGTGTACCACATGGTGAAGCTGGAACTATAGTAGATGTTAAAATATTCACTAGAGAAAATTCAGATGAATTAGGACCTGGTGTAAATCAAGTTATTAGATGTTATATTGCAACAAAGAGAAAAATCTCAGTTGGTGATAAAATGGCTGGACGTCATGGTAACAAAGGTGTTATTTCAAGAATATTACCTGAAGAAGATATGCCATTCATGCCAGATGGTACACCAGTTGATATCGTTCTTAACCCATTAGGTGTTCCTTCTCGTATGAACTTAGGTCAAGTTCTTGAAGTTCACTTAGGTATGGCTGCAAGAGCATTAGGATGGAAGGTTGAAACACCAGTATTTGATGGTGCTAAATCTTATGAAATAGAAGAATTGCTAGAAAAAGCAGGACTTCGTAAAGATGGTAAAACAGTTCTTTATGATGGAAGAACAGGTGAAGCATTCCAAAACCCAGTTACAGTTGGTGTTATGTACATGTTAAAACTACACCACTTAGTAGACGACAAAATACATGCTCGTTCAACTGGACCATACTCATTAGTTACTCAACAACCATTGGGTGGTAAAGCTCAATTCGGTGGACAACGTTTCGGTGAAATGGAAGTTTGGGCATTGGAAGCTTATGGTGCTGCTTATACTCTACAAGAAATGTTAACAGTTAAATCTGATGATGTTGTAGGTAGGGTAAAAACTTATGAAGCAATTGTTAAAGGTGAAAATGTACCAGAACCAGGAGTTCCAGAGAGCTTTAAAGTTCTTATAAAAGAACTTCAATCATTAGGATTAGACGTACGTCTATATTCAAATGACAACGTAGAATTAGAATTAAAAGAACACATCGAAGATGGAATAGACTTCAATTTAGAGAAAAATAAAGCTTTAGATGAAGAACAAGTTGTTGATGAATCTGAATTAGAAGACAGCTACATAGATGCTGACGAAGATTTAGATGAAGATAGTTTATTTGATTCTTCATTAAGCGATGAAGCAGATGATTTAATGATTTTTGATAATGACTTAGCTGAGGATAATATTTTAAACGAACAAGACATTATTGATGATGAAGGAGGTGAGTTCTAATGGGAGATGAATTAGAATTATTTGACAAAATTAAAATTGGATTAGCATCAGATGAAAAAATAAGAGAATGGTCAAAAGGTGAAGTTAAAAAACCTGAAACAATCAACTATAGAACTCTAAAACCTGAAAAAGATGGATTGTTCTGTGAAAGAATATTTGGACCAACAAAGGACTGGGAATGTCATTGTGGAAAATATAAAAGGGTAAGATATAAAGGAATAGTTTGTGACAGATGTGGTGTTGAAGTTACAAAGGCAAAAGTAAGAAGAGAAAGAATGGGACACATTGAACTTGCTGCACCAGTTGCTCACATTTGGTACTTCAAAGGAATACCAAGCAGAATAGCATTAATATTAGATATTTCACCACGTAACTTAGAAAAAGTTATCTATTTTGCATCATATGTTGTAACAGACAAAGGTGAAACAGGATTAATGAAATGCCAAGTTTTAAGTGAAAAAGAATATCATGAAGCTGTTGAAAAATACGGAAAAGGTTCTTTTAAAGCTGAAATGGGTGCAGAAGCTATTCGTAAACTATTAGAAGAAGTTGATTTAGAGAAATTATCAACAAGCCTAAAGAAAGAACTTGCTAAAGCAAGTGAACAAAAAAAGGCTAAAATTATTAAAAGATTAGATACAATCGAAGCATTCAGACAATCTGAAAACAAACCTGAATGGATGGTAATGAATGTTATTCCTGTAATTCCACCAGAATTAAGACCAATGGTTCAATTAGATGGTGGTAGATTTGCAACATCAGACTTAAACGACTTATATAGAAGAGTTATAAACAGAAATAACAGATTAAAAAGATTACTAGAATTAGGTGCTCCAGAAATAATTGTAAGAAACGAAAAACGTATGTTACAAGAATCTGTAGATGCATTAATTGATAATGGTAGACGTGGAAGACCTGTTACAGGTGCTGGAAACAGAGCATTAAAATCATTATCAGACATGTTAAAAGGAAAACAAGGTAGATTCCGTCAAAACTTACTAGGAAAACGTGTTGACTATTCTGGACGTTCAGTTATCGTTGTTGGACCTGAACTTAAAATTTATCAATGCGGTCTTCCAAAAGAAATGGCTATTGAATTATTCAAACCATTTGTTATGAGAGAATTAGTAGGAAGAGGAATTGCACATAACATTAAAAATGCTAAGAGAATGGTAGAAAAATTAAAACCAGAAGTATGGGATATGTTAGAATATGTAATTAAAGATCACCCAGTTATGCTAAACCGTGCTCCAACATTACATAGACTAGGTATTCAAGCATTCGAACCAGTTTTAGTTGAAGGTAGAGCAATTAAACTTCACCCATTAGTTTGTACAGCGTTCAACGCTGACTTCGACGGTGACCAAATGGCTATTCACGTTCCATTATCACCAGAAGCACAAGCAGAAGCTAGATATTTAATGCTTTCAGTTAACAACTTATTAAAACCACAAGATGGTAAACCAGTTACAGTACCTACACAAGATATGATTCTTGGTGCATATTACTTAACAATGGAAGTTGATGGAGAAGCAGGTGAAGGAAATTATTTTGCATCACCAGAAGAAGCAATTATTGCTTATGAAAACAAAGACTTAGGAATGCATGCTAAAATAAAAGTAAAAGTTAAAAAGGAAATCAATGGAGAAGAAAAAATCGGAACTGTAGAAACTACAGTTGGTAGATTAATCTACAACCAAGGAATTCCTCAAGATTTAGGATTTGTAGATAGAAGTAAAAAGGCAAATATATTTGAACCAGAAATTAACTTCGTAGTTACAAAGAAAAATCTTGGAAAAATCATTGCTAAATCAATTAATGTTCACGGTTTAAGTGATACAGCAGTATTACTTGACTACATCAAAGCAACAGGTTACAAATACTCAACAATTGGTGCTATCACAGTATCAGTTAGTGATGTTAAAGTACCAGAAGCAAAGAAAACAATACTTGAAGAAGCAAATAAACAAGTTGATAACATCCGTAAACAATATAAACGTGGTTTAATAACAGACGAAGAAAGATATAACGCAGTTATTAAAGTATGGAGTAAAGCTACAGACGATGTTAAAGACGCAATGAAAGATAACTTCGATAAACTAAACCCAGTATTCATGATGTCTGAATCTGGAGCCAGAGGTAACTTAGACCAATTAAAACAAATCGCAGGTATGCGTGGACTTATGGCAAGTACAACTGGTAAAGCTGTTGAAGTGCCTATTACATCATGCTTTAGGGAAGGATTAAGTGCAATTGAGTACTTCATCGCTGCCCATGGTGCTCGTAAGGGACTTTCAGATACAGCCTTAAGAACAGCCGATTCAGGATACTTAACAAGAAGATTGGTAGACGTTGCACAAGATATTATCGTAAGAGAAGAAGATTGTGGAACACATGAAGGTATTGAAGTATCTGATATTAAAGATGGAAACCAAGTAGTTGAAAAATTAGAAGAAAGATTAGTTGGTAGATATCCATTAGATGATATAGTTGATCCAAAAACAGAAAAATTAATAGTTGATAAAAACACAATGATTACAGATGCAATTGCTGAAAAGATTGTAAAAGCCGGATTTGAAAAAGTTATGGTTCGTTCAGTAATTGGATGTAGAACAAAACATGGTGTATGTAGTCACTGTTACGGTATGGGTCTAGCTACTAGAGAAGAATCAAAGATTGGTGAATCTATAGGTATTATAGCTGCTCAATCAATTGGTGAACCTGGTACACAGTTAACAATGAGAACTATCCACTCTGGTGGTGTTGCCGGTGTTGCTGATATCACTCAAGGTCTTCCAAGGGTTGAAGAGTTATTTGAAGCTAGAAAACCAAAGGGATTAGCTATAGTTGCTGAAATAGCTGGTAAAGTTAAAGTAAAAGAAGATAGCAAAAATAGAAAAGAAGTAGTAGTTAAGAGTAGTAAAGAAGCTAAATCTTATGTTATACCATTTGGATCTAAACTTAAAGTTAGAGATGGTGATGAGGTTGAAGCTGGAGATCCATTAACAGAAGGATCTATCAATCCTAACGAAATCTTATTAATCAACGGACCTGACGGAGTATTTAGATATTTAGTACAAGAAGTACAAAAAGTTTATAGAAACCAAGGTGTTGATATCAACGATAAGCATATTGAAGTTATTGCAAGACAAATGCTTAAGAAAGTAAGAGTAGAAGACAATGGAGATACAAACATGTTTGCTGGATCATTAGTAGATATGCATGACTTCGAAGATGAAAACAACAGAGTAATTGCTGAAGGAAAAACTCCTGCAAAAGGAAAACGTGTTCTACTTGGAATCACAAAAGCATCACTTGCTACAGAAAGCTTCTTATCAGCTGCTTCATTCCAAGAAACAACAAGAGTTCTTACTGAAGCTGCTATCAAAGGTAAAGTTGACGAGTTAATAGGATTAAAAGAAAATGTTATCATCGGTAAATTAATCCCAGCTGGAACAGGTATGGCTCAATACCAAGCTACACAAATCAAAACTGTTACAGATGAAGAATCAGCTGAAACAGAATCAAATGGGGAAGACTCAGGAGATAATGGTGTAGATGTTGGATTAGACGAAGATGCTAAAAATGTTGACGATACAACAGATTATGAAGAATAAAAAAGAAGACCGTAAGGTCTTCTTTTTTTATTTATTATAGCTTTGAAAAATACTTTTTATAAATGATCCAGATTCAGTTAAATAATCATCCATATTAGAGTTTGAACCATTATAGTTACTAGATAATGCAGCTGAAGCTTCGTTTTTATTCGAAAATGACCAATAGAACCAGCTTAAGTTATTATTATTAATAAAGTTAATCCATTCTTTAAAGTCATTTAAATAAATTCCTCCATTACCAGAAGCATCAGTTAAACCACATTCAGAAATAAAAATAGGAATGTCAGAGTTTAAGCAATATGTGATTTTATCACGAAGTTCGGCCTTATGTGTACCTGAATAAAAATGGCAAGTATATGCAATATTTTCGAAATTTAAAGGGTTTTCAACAACTGGCTTTAAATCAGTGCACCATGTAGGTGTTCCAACCAAAATTAAAGCTTTTGGTGAATTTTTACGAATAACAGGAATTACCTTTTCTGCATAAGGTTTAACATTGTTATTCCAGGTAACATCTTGCCCATTAGGTTCATTGCAAATTTCATAAATAACATTAGGCATATTAGCATATTTTAAAGATAATTCATCAAAAAAGCTAATTGCATTTGATTCATGAATTTGAGGATTATTATCAGCTAAAATGTGCCAATCAATTATTACATACATATCCAGTTTTGAAGCAATACTTACTATATTATCAATATTTTCTTTTATTGAACCTTGATTATAAACATAACCATCACTTCCAACATCAGTATAAACTACTATTCTAAATGCATTTGTTTTCCAATTATATCTTAAATTTTCTAAATTATTATAAGTCAAAACATCATTAAACCAGTTAATGCCATGACTACTTAATCCACGTAATTGAAATACTTCACCTTTCTCATTTGTGATATTTTTTTTATTTACAGATAACCAGCCATTATAAGCGACACCAGATTTATCAATTTCTTTTTCTGAAATAGTTGTTTCATTAGACTGTCCAGAAGAATTGTTTGACATATCTTGCTCAGTTGAGCTATTGTTATTTTCCGAATTATTAGTAATACTTGTTTTATTACTTTGATTATCATCGGATTGCAGTCCCACATTTTTTCTAAAATTATTACGATTTATAAATACAATAGTTAATATTGCTGCAAGAATAATTATTACAGCACAAAATATATAAATTTTTTTATTATTCATAATGATTTCCTCTTTTCTAAATTTAATGTTTAAATACAATATAAAGGAATTATATAACAAGTAAAAATAAAACACAAGACGAATTTCTCGAACTTGACAAAAGGTTGGAAAACAAGTAAAATTATATATATTGATAACAAAAATAAGGAGATAAAAATGTCAAATAATAATAACAATTTTTTTGATAGTTTGGTATCTAAAACTAAAATTTATTTAGTTATAATCGCTATATTATTGTTTATAATTTGCTGTATAAAGCCGATTTTAATTGTACCAGCTATAATTATGCTTGTTTTAATTATTATGTACACATATTGGATTAATCAAAAAAGAATGGCAGAAGTATCAGAACATATTAAAGAATTGACTTTAAATGTGGACAAAGTGTCAAAAAGAACATTAATAAATTCACCATTTCCATTAATTATTGTTGAAACAGATGGTAGTATTATTTGGAAAAGTACGAAGTTTGTCAGTGAATTCAGAGATGTAGATATAAATCCAATTTTAGATGAAGTTATTAAAGATCTTAAATTAGAAATTGAAAACAATACCAAATTACGCAATAATCAAATATCTCAAGAGATTGAAATCGGAAATAAAACGTATAAAATTGTTGGGGAATATGTTAAATCTAAATCAAATGATAAGAAAAAAGAATATATGGCAACATTATATTTCGTTGATGAAACCGAAACTATAAATCTAAAAGAGGATTATGAAAATTCTAGACTATGTATTGGTATTACAATGATAGATAACTATGAGGAAATCATCCAACGTACATCAGGAGAAGAACAAGTACAACTTTTTGCCCAAATTGAAAAGCAAATTTATGATTGGGCAGCTAGTTTTAAAGGTTTAGTAGTTAAATCTGAAAGAGATACATTTATTTGGATTTGTGAGAAAAAGTATTTGGATGCATTAGAAGAAAATAGATTTAGTATTCTAGATTCTATTAAAGAAATTAATGTATCAAATAAAGTACAAGCAACATTAAGTGTTGCAGTTTCTGCTGAAGGCGAATCTAACTATGAAAAATATAAATCTGCTAAAAACACAATTGATATAGCACTTGGAAGAGGCGGAGACCAAGCAATTGTAAGAAAAAACGGAAAATATAGCTTCTTTGGAGGAAGAACACAAGAGCTTGAAAAACGTACAAGAGTAAAGGCAAGAAGTGTTGCCAATGCCTTAGAAGAATTAATGCTTAGTGCTAATAATGTAGTTATTATGGGTCATACAAACAGCGATATTGACGCTTTAGGTTCTGCATTGGGAATATATAGAATAGCTAAAACACTTGGAAAAGATGCATTTATTGCAAGTAGTACAATTGGAATAGGTTTAGAAAACTTTGTTGAATATGCTAAACGTAATGAAGAATATAAAAGAACAATTATTAATAAAGAAGAAGCTTTAGACATAACAAATGCGGGAACACTATTAGTAGTTGTTGATACACATAAAAAGAGTTATTCAGACATCCCAGAATTAATAAATAAAGCGGGAAAAGTTGTTGTAATAGATCATCATAGAATGAGCACAGATTATATAGACAATGCAGTTTTAACATTCCAAGAAGTATATGCATCATCTGCAGCAGAGCTTGTAACAGAGCTGATTGTATATTCAGAACAAAACATCAAGCTTACAAATGTTGAGGCAGAAGGTTTATATGCAGGAATAATGATGGACACTAAAAACTTTACATTCAAAACAGGTGTTAGAACATTTGAAGCAGCAGCTTATTTAAGAAAATGTGGTGTTGACATTATAAAAGTAAAAAAATGGTTCCAAAGTGATTTAGAAACATATAATACAATTTCAGAGATAGTTGCAAAATCTGAAATTGTTGGAGATTCAATTGCAATTTCAGTTTATGATAAAGTAGATAAAGATGCTAACATTATTTGTGCAAAAGCAGCAGATGAATTATTAACAATAAGTGATATTACAGCATCATTTGTAATTGGAAATTATGGTGAAAAAATTTGCATAAGTGGACGTTCATTAGGCGATATAAATGTTCAAGTTATACTAGAAAAACTTGGAGGCGGAGGACATATAACTCTTGCAGGAGCTCAGGTTGAAGGAATGGACATTTATGATGTAAAGAAAGAATTGATCGAAAAAATAAAAGAATATTTTACAGAGCAAATTTAAAATAAATAATTGACAATATCATAATTTAATAGTATCATTAATATATATGAACAAAAAAGGGGTGAATTATATGGAAAATAAAAGCAATAAAGATTGGTTAGTAACATTATTATTATGTATCTTCTTAGGAGAAATAGGTGTTCACCGTTTCTATGCTGGTAAAATAGGAACAGGTATATTACAATTAATCACTTTAGGTGGATGCGGAATTTGGACATTAATCGACTTAGTAATGATCATTACAGGTAAATTTACAGATTCTGAAGGAAAATTAATTGAAAATAAATAATCAAAATTTGTATAGTAGAATATTTATATTTATATTTATAAATATTCTACTATTATTATTACTATATAATTTACCAATAAATGATAATGGCCCAACGCTATGTTTGCATAAATTAATTACAGGGAAAGATTGTTTTAATTGTGGAATGACAAGAGCGTTTTTATCAATTCTACACTTCAAATTTAAACAAGCAATGGATTACAATTGGAGGGTTATAATAGTATTTCCTTATGCTGTAATTATATATTTGTATTCATGGTATAAATATATTTTTAAGTATAAAAGCAAAAAGTTGACAAAATAATTATTAAATAGTAAAATAATGGTATATTATGAAGAACGAGGTGAAAAAAATGAATCAAAATGTAAGAGGAGTATTAGCTTATATTTTTGGGATTATTGGAGCTGCAATAGTATTAGCTGCTTACAAAGATAATGATAGTAGAACAAAATTCAACTGTTATCAATCAATTACAATATCATTAATAAGCATTGTTGCATCAATAGTATTATCTATTATAGCAAGCTTCCTTCCATTCTTTAGTTTTGTAAGCTCAATAATTAGCATATTATTATTTGTCTGCGCAATTATTGGTGCAGTTAAAGCATACAAAGAAGAAGATGCAGAATTACCAGTAATCAGTGATTTAACAAGAAATATTTTCAAAAAACAATTAGACTAAAAATAAAAAACTCTTTGATAAAAATCAAAGAGTTTTTTTGATGCCAATTTATAACAAAAATGTATTGAAAAAAATAAAAAAATGATGTAGAATAGTTTCACAATAAGTGAAAGAGAAGAGGGGTAATATGAAAGTAATTTTGTTAGATAATATCAAAGGCGTAGGGAAAAAAGATGAAGTAATTAATGCAAGTGATGGCTATGCAAGAAACTTTTTATTTCCAAAGAAATTAGCAGTAGAAGCAAATGCTGAAAATATGAGTAAATTAAAAAATAAACAAGCATCAGTACAACATAAAAAAGATGTAGAAAAAGATAAAGCAGAAGAAATTGCAAAAAAACTAACTGACATAACTTTAACAATTAAAGTAAAAGCAGGAGAAAATGGTAGAATATTTGGTGGAGTAACATCAAAAGAAATTTCAGAAAACTTAAAACAACAATATAAAATAGAAATAGACAAGAAGAAAATAGTACTAAACGAAGCAATTAAAAATTTAGGAGTTTTCAATGTTTCAATAAAATTATTTGAAGGAGTAGTTGGAAATCTTAAATTAAACGTTATAGATTAAATACGCAACGGGGACGCGTCTCCAGCTGTGCAAGAAAGGGAGTAGAAGGCTATGGATTTTAACAAAGTACCACCACATGATCTAGAAGCAGAGCAAGCAGTCTTAGGAAGTATGTTCATAGAAAAAGAAGCAGTAATAGCAGCAGTTGAAGCACTTACTGAACAAGACTTTTACAGAGAAGATAATAGAATAATATATTCAGCAATGATAAATCTATATAGCAGAGGTGAATCCATAGATATTATTACAGTAAAATCTGAGCTTTCATCTATGGGGAAATTAGATGCAGTTGGTGGACTTGAGTATTTGTCTCAATTACCAGATATGGTGCCTACTACTGCCAATGTTGATAAATATATTAAAATAGTTGAGGAAAAATCCTCATTAAGAGCTTTAATAAAAACAGCTAACGAATTAATTTCGTTAGGGTATGACCCTACACAAGAAGTAGAAGAGTTGATGGACAATGCTGAAAGAAAAATATTTAATGTAATGCAAAATAGAACTCAAAAAAGTTATAGCTCAATGAAAGAAATTTTGGTTGATTCATTTATTGAATTAGAGCAATTATATAATAGAAAAGGACATATTACAGGTGTTCCGACAGGTTTTATAGACTTAGATAATAAAACAGCAGGGCTTCACGGATCAGAACTTATTTTAGTAGCAGCAAGACCTGCAATGGGAAAATCAGCTTTTGCTTTAAATATTGCCACAAATGCAGCAGTAAGGGCAAAAACTCCAGTTGTAATATTCAGCCTGGAAATGTCAAAAGAACAGATGGCAAACAGAATTCTTTGCAGTGAAGCTTTAGTTGATAGCAATAAAGTTAGAACAGGAAAAGTTGAAGATGATGACTGGAAAAAGCTAGCGGAAGCTTCAGGAATTTTATCTGAAGCAGGAATTTTCATTGATGATACACCAGGTATTTCTGTAATGGAAATTCGTGCTAAATGTAGAAAGATGCAGCTTGAACAAAATATTGGACTAGTTGTAATAGACTACTTGCAGCTTGTTCAAGGAAGCAATAAAAGGGCAGGAAGTCGTGAGCAGGAAATTGCTGAAATCAGTAGATCACTAAAAATACTAGCAAAAGAACTTAACGTTCCAGTTATAGCATTATCACAATTGTCTCGTGCTCCTGAACAAAGACCAGACCACAGACCTATGCTATCAGACCTTCGTGAATCTGGATCTATAGAGCAAGATGCAGATATTGTAATGTTCTTATATAGAGATGATTATTACAATCCAGATACAGATGCTAAAAATGTTGCAGAGGTAATTTTGGCTAAGCACAGAGCAGGTTCAACAGGAACAATAGAATTGTTATGGCTTGGGAATTATACAAAGTTTGTTAATAAAACAAATTATGATCCGATGGGATAAAAATTAGGGAAGTTAAAATGTTATTTTAGCTTCTTTTTTGTTATAAAAAATGAACTTGATAATTATGTTAATTTGTGTTATAATAAGTTATCAGGTTTTCCTGAATACATTATAATTGAAAAGAGGGAATTAATATGCCAGAAGAACGGTATGAAAATTTCAAGAAGCAAGTTAAAGATGCTTTGCCTGGATTTATTGTTTTAGGACTTATTGTAGGTATATTTCTATATGCAGTATTCCAGGATTCCAAAGGAGGAACGAAATCCTTTAGTACTTTTTCAAAAGGCAACCCAACTGTAGCTTTAAACCCAGTTGATTCGTCTGAAGACAAAGACTTAATTAGTTTGGTCTACAGCGAAACAAATGGATATAGCGAAAATGTGCAACAAGGCTTGGTATCTGTAGTTTTCAACAGATTAAAGAGCAGTGATTTTCCAAACAACATTCATGATGTTGTATATCAACCATCTCAGTTTGAATCAGTATACACGGAAGGTTTAGTTTCATATGATTCAATTCCTGAGAATGATAGGAAATCAATTGAAAATATTATAAAAAAAGCACAAGCAGAGGATAACACAGGAGGTGCACGGTTTTATTATAAACCATATCAGGTTGATTCTGATGCAGATGCACAAATAAGGCAAATGGATGGAGTTACAGTTATTGATGATGTAGTTTTTATGACTACATATCCATACTAATATTTATTAATCTCTTTTAAACCCGTAATCGTATTAGATTATGGGCTTTTTCTTTATTATATAATTCAAAAGAATCTTTGATGTTTAAGTAAAAAATGTATATAGGTTTACAATAGATATGTCACAGTAAGTGAAAAAATAAAAAATGAGAAAT
>SAMEA3663057__coassemble_95_pt1 | contig 35368 bp, 53 predicted proteins | sample SAMEA3663057__metabat2_high_PE_009 | metagenome-assembled genome bin SAMEA3663057 (sample SAMEA3663057) | pig gut metagenome | biome: pig gut; feature: pig-associated habitat; material: faeces | place: France | collected 2012
TATTACGAGAATAATATATTAATTTGTTTCACATCATTGACTAACATACAAAAAAATACATTTTTTTATAAAAAGAAACATTGATTTTTTATCAATGTTTCTTTTTACCATATTAATTTATATTAATTAATCTTCTACTTTATTCAAAAATTTGAATACTACTGCAGCTAATGCTGAACCAACAAATGGTGCTACTATAAATACCCAAACTTGTTTTAATGCTTCTCCACCTAAGAAAATAGCTGGTGCTAAACTTCTTGCAGGATTTACAGATGTTCCAGTTAAAGGAATACCTATAATATGTACAAATGCTAAAGTTAATCCTATTACAATTCCTGCAACAGAACCTTTTTTCTCATCTGATGTTACACCTAATATTGTATAAATAAATACAAATGTTAATATAATTTCAACTAATATTGCTCCACCCATATTTAGTCCAACAGCTGAAGCATCTCCAAATCCATTTGCTCCAAGTGCTTCAACACCTAAATTAGAATTCGAACCTATTGCATATAAAATTCCTATTCCTGCAATTGCTCATAAACATTGAGCTACTACATATAAAGCAAAATCTTTAACACTCATTTTTTTATTAATTAACATTGCTAAAGATACTGCTGGATTTATATGACATCCTGAGATATTACCTATAACATAAGCCATAGCAACAATTGATAAACCAAAAGCCATTGCTATTGTTAAAACACCAAAAGTTCCTGCACCAACTCCTGCAGTTAATCCACCTGTTACAACTGCTGTTCCACATCCAAATAGAACTAATACAGCTGTTCCAATAAATTCACATAGATATTTTTTCATAAATTTCCTCCTTCATTTTTTATAATTTTATTATATTTCTCTTACTTTTATGTGTCAATTAAAATTTCAAAAATTTTTAATTACCTCTGATATTTACTTTTACCTGATTTTATGTTATACTTTCAAGTACATTTTTTATATTTTATAATATATTATTATTGGAGATAAATAACACTTTTTCCAATAATTAAACGTTTATTTTTAGTATAATATATTGTATAATAAGATTAGAATTAATACTTTTAATTAAGTCAGGAGGATTACTATGAAATTTGAAAAACTCAACGAGAATAAAATTAGAATCACTTTAAACAATCAAGATTTAATTGAAAAAAATATAGATTTTCACTCATTCATGTCTAATTCTAAAGAATCACAAAATTTATTTTTAGATATGTTAGATGAAGCAGAAAAAAAGGTTGGATTTGTTACAAAAGACTATAAACTTCGCATTGAAGCATTAGCAATGTCTGATGGTAACTTTATTTTAACTATTACACGTTTTGGTAAAAATATTGAAAACATTTCAAAATTACCTAAAAACAATAAGTTGAAAATCAAAAGAAAAAATTTAGATATGACTTCTAAACAACTAATATATAAATTTGACAGTTTTGATGACTTTTGTGAGTTTTCTAACTTTATTTCTAAATTAGATCATTTTTATACAATTGCTAAAAATATAACTTTATATTGTTACCAAAATACATATTATTTATCAATATCAAATATAGATACAGAACACAAAAACATAAAAAAATTATATACAATAATCACTGAATTTGCCACATATGTTGATAATTCTGAAATCTTTGGCAGAAAGCTTACAGAATCAGGAAAAGTTATTATTAAAAATAATGCTATTAAAACTTGTGTTAAATTTTTTAATTAGAAATACTTAAAAGCAGGAATATATAATTCCTGCTTTATTTTTATATTAATATACATAGTTTTGAGGATTTTGTGCCCTTCCATTAAGTCTTACTTCTAAGTGTAAATGGTTTCCTGTTGAATTTCCAGTACTACCTACTGCTGCTATTGTTTGGCCTTGTGATACTGAAGAACCTAATGAAACATAAAATCTGCTACAATGTGCATAATATGTTTGCACACCATTTCCATGCGTTACAATTAATAAATTTCCATAACTATAATGATATCCACAATAAGTAACTGTACCACTTGCAGCTGCTCTAATTGGTGTTCCGTTTGGTGCTGCAATATCTAATCCAGTATGATAATAAGACCTTTGATATCCATATCTGCAAGATATTCTTCCATTAACAGGTTGAACTAAAGACATTCCTATATCAACTTTACTAGATGGACTGTTAACATTTTTAGATGAACCTATTGAACCATTTTTACCTGAAGAATATGTAGTAGTTTTTTTAGCTACAACAACTGGAGTTGGCTTTTTCTCATATAATCCTTCAACACATGTCTCAACACTTGCAAATTCTGCAACACTTGTATCATATTTTTCTACTGTTGTTATCTTATCTATATTATTACTTTCTTTTTCTTTTAATTGACTTATGACACTGTCAGCTTCTTCATAAGTTGCAACATTATATTTCTCTTCTCCATTTAACATAATAGTATAATATTTGTAATATGATACACCTGTTCCTACTATTTTATCATATACTTCTTCATCATTTGTTTCTACATCTCTTTTTAATAAACACATTTCGTATTTTGGCATACTTTGAAGTTGAACGAATGCTACATTTGATTCTCCACTTCCATTTGTTATATAATCATTTATTTTTGATTGTAATATTCCTTTACTATTTATATAGCCTAAAAACTCGCCATTATAACTAACTTGATATGTAGGTTTATAAAAAACTAATATAGCACCTACAACCAAAAAGATTGCTATACTAATTAGTATGATAACTTTCATCCAAACACGTAAGTGTATTATTCCTTTTTTTATCGTACTAATATGAAACACTCTCCTCTCCGATTTTCTATATTTTATAACATTTTATTTCATAAATCAACATTGTATTATAAAAATTTAAAATGTATAAAAAAAATTTTTTTGTAAATAATTACTATATAAAAAAAGGAAAGGAATGATTATAATGGCTAATTTAACACAAGTAGAACTTCAAAATTTAAGACATTTAATTGGTGCTCATGAAACATCTTATCAAAAATTAAACACATATGCTTCACAGGCAGTTGATCCACAAATTAAACAAATCTTCACAAAATCAGCTCAAGATGCATTAAATACTAAACAAAAATTAATGTCTTTTTTGAACAATTAATTTAATATCTAAAAAATCTATTCTATATAGGAGGTTATTTTTATGGACGAAAAAACAATGGTTAATGACATATTAAGTGGTGTAAAATCAGAATTAACAACATATCAAGGTGTAATATCTGAAACAGAAAATATGCAATTGAGACAAACAATTCAACAAATAAGAAATAATGATGAAAGTTTCCAATATGAATTATTCAAAATAGCAGAAACAAAAGGATATTATAAATCAGCACAGCCAGCTACTGTAACTGAAATTCAAACTGTAAAAAACGAATTACAATAAATTTGACACATTAAGGGACGGTCTTAAATTGACCGTCCCTTTTTAAGATTATGAAACATTTCTTTTTGTCATCTTTCTATAAAATTTCTAATCCAGCATATTTTGCCATTAATCTTTTATTTCCTGATTTATCAAATGTAATTTCCACTTTCATGTCATCGCCTTCTGGTTCAACTTTTGTAATTGTTCCTTCTCCAAACTTTTTATGATAAACTCTTTGGCCAGCTGCATACTGTGTTACATCAACATCTTTGTTTCTATTGTTCAATGATTTTAAGAAACTTTCTGCTGTTCTGAATGCAAATTTATTTGCATCGCTTGATGTAGATGATGCTGTTGCTCCAACAGGAATTTTATATGAATCAACACTATATGTTTTAACTCTTGAACTTTCAGAATTCTTGTTAAATCCATATTCCCATTTATATCCACTATCTTCAAATTCTTGTTTTTTAGGTGCAAATGCTTCTTCATGTCCTTCCAACAAATCTTCTGGAATTTCCTTTATAAATCTAGAAATAGGATTATAACTAGTTGAACCAAAAATTGTTCTTCTCTTTGCACAAGTCAAGAATAAAAATCTTTTAGCTCTTGTTATTCCTACATAGAATAAACGTCTTTCTTCTTCTAATTCTTGAGGTTCTCCAATAGATTTAAATCCTGGAAAAATTCCCTCTTCCATTCCTACTAAAAATACTGTTTCGAATTCCAAACCTTTTGCACTATGTAATGTCATTAAAATAACGCAATCTTCTTCCTCTTGCATATTATCTAAATCCGTAGTTAATGTCATATTTTCCAAAAATTCTTGTAATGTATTGTCTGCTGATTCTTCCTCAAACTCCATAGCTACAGTTAAGAATTCGTCCAAGTTTTGAATTCTGCTTTCTGCTTCAATTGTATTTTCATCTTTAAGAGCCTTCGTATAACCTGTTTTACTTAACGTTTCTTTTACTAACTCAGAAATAAGCATTTTATCTTGTTTAGCTCTTAATTCTTCAATAGTTTCTACAAATTCTCTTGAATTTGCATATACTCTATTTAATCCATATTGTTCAGAATTTTTAATAATCTCATACATTGAAATTCCAGTTTTTTCAGAAATTTCTTGAATGTTGTCTAAACTCGTTTTACCAATTCCACGTTTTGGTTCATTAATAATTCTTTTTAAAGCTAAATTATCTGATGTATTAAAAATCAATCTCAAATAAGAAATAATATCTTTAATTTCTTTTCTCTCATAGAACTTTTGTCCACCAATAATTTTATATGGAATTTTTTCTCTTCTTAAAATATCTTCTATTGCTCTGGATTGAGAGTTCATCCTGTATAAAACAGCGAAATCAGAATAATTATAAAAATATTCTCTTTTTAAACGATTAATTTGTCCAACTATGTATGAACTTTCATCATATTCAGTATCTCCAACAAAAATTGCTGGCAGATTTCCTTCATCATTTTCTGTCCACAACTTCTTATCATATTTTACTTGATTATTCTTTATAACAGCATTTGCAGCTTTTAAAATATTTCCTGTACATCTATAATTTTGCTCTAATTTAATTATTGTAGTTCCAGGAAAATCTTTTTCAAAATTCAAAATGTTTGTTATATCCGCCCCTCTAAAAGAATAAATACCTTGATCATTATCTCCAACAACCGTAATATTTCCATGTCGTGATGCTAATATAGAAATAAGCGTAAATTGAGCCTTGTTTGTATCTTGATACTCATCAACTAAAACATATTGAAATTTATCTGTATAATATTCATAAACATCAATATTTTCTGTTAATATTTTAATAGTATGATTTATAATATCATCAAAATCTACAGCATTATTTTCCTTTAATCTTTTTTGATATAATTCGTACACTTGAGCAATAATTTCTTTTCTGTAATCACCTGCATATTTGGTTGCATAGGCTTTAGGCTCAAGCATTTCATTTTTTCCATTACTAATTTCAGCTAAAACTGCTTTATCTGAAAATAATTTATCATCTATCTTTAACTCTTTTAAACATTCTTTAACCAAAGTTTTTTGATCTTGTGAATCGAAAATAATAAATGAACTTTCATATCCTATTCTATCAATATACTTTCTCAAAATGCGAACACAAATAGAATGGAATGTTCCAATCCACATATCATTTGCAGCATCTCCAACCAAAGATTCAACCCTTTGCTTCATTTCATTTGCCGCTTTATTTGTAAATGTAATTGCTAATATATTCCATGGCTTAATATATTTTTCAGCCATTAAATAAGCAATTTTATGTGTTAAAACTTTTGTTTTACCACTTCCAGCACCTGCTATAATCAAGCAAGGCCCATCAGTCTGAAGCACCGCTTCTTGTTGTTTATTATTCAATCCTTGTATTAAATCTTGCATCTTTTTTGTTCTCCTTGTCCATTTCGTTTAGTTTAAAAATCACTATATCTAGTATAACATACGACCCTTAAAAATACTACCTAAATTTATCAAATTACACAACAAATTTTATTGAATTTATAAAGAAATTTCAAAGCCGAAATTTATCGACTTTGAATCGTTTATCCACATAGTTCTTCTAGAAACATCTTCAAATAATCTCCTACATCATTCTTACGAATATGATGCATATTTTTAACTTCTAGCACATCTATATTCTTGCCATTTAGCATAACCTTTAAGCTTCCTATAATCTCATCCTTCTCGACTGGAGCTTCAAAATAAAACAAATTATTAATTTCAACATCAATCTTGTCTTTATCAACTTTTTTTACAGGAATAATATCATTCTTTAACTCTGAAATATATAATTGAATATTATTATCTTTGCACTTATTTATTTGAATTCTACCTTGATTAATTTCACACCATTTTTTAAATTTATCATCAACAATCTCTTTAATATTTAATTGTTCGTAATTTTCATATACATATTCAATCAATTTAATACTATCAGAAGTTCTAAATTTTTTAGTATCAGCTTGTAAGACAACAGTTATAATATCAAAATTATTTCTGCTTACAGACGTTACTAAACATCTACCTGCATTATTAGTAAACCCTGTTTTTACACCATTAACTCCATCTAAATATCCAAGTAATTCATTAGTATTAGTAATTGCTTTTGGATATCCATTTATTGTTACAGTATAATTCTTTGTTGAAACTACTTTAGCAAATGTTTCATTTTTTAGAGCATAATCTGCTAGCTTTGCTAATTCATATGCAGTTGTAAAATGTTCTGGATTATCTAATCCGTGCGGTGTAACAAAATGAGTATTTTCCAAACCTAATTCCTTTGCCTTTTCATTCATTAAACTTGCAAAACTTTCTACACTTCCTCCTACATTTTCAGCAATAGCGACAGCTGCATCATTTCCAGATTTAAGCATTAATCCATATAACAAATCTTTCATCGTTATTTTATCATCTCTTTTTAATCCTAATCGTGAACCTCCTGTACCTGCTGCTTTAGGAGATATTGTTATTGTTTTCGATAAATCCATATTTTCTATTAATACAATTGCAGTCATAATTTTTGTTGTAGAAGCCATTGCACTTCTTTTATTTTCATTCTTTCCCCATATAACATTTCCAGATTTTCTATCATATGCAACTGCAATTCTTGAATTTAAAACTGGTTCATCTGAAGATTGATTTACCACCTCAATTGTGTCATTATCAAGTTCCTCATTCTCATCATCTGCATATATTATACATGTGTTTGATACAATTAAAGCAAGTATTAATATTATACTAATTATTTTTTTGCACATAAAAAATCACCTATATAAATATATTTATATAAGTGATTTTTATGTATAAAATTATAATCTTATTAAATTCTTTATATTGTTTATATAGCCTATAGAATTTGAATCTATTGAATTAATGTCTTGTTGAGTTAATTCAATAACCCAGTTAGCAACTAAACGACCTGCTAATAATATAACTATTCCTACAAACCAAGGTATTAATTCTTTTTTTACATCTGCTTTACCTTCTGGTGATGATGTAATAAATTTTATACCTTTTATCATTAATACTATTACGCAAATTATTATTCCAGCATATAATATCCAACCGGCTACATATTTACCTGCACCTATAACTCCTGAATTTTCGTTTATATTATATATACCGTAATCATTTGCTGCATATACTATATTCATGCAACTAAACAATGTTGCTGAAATTATAGACAAAATTTTTATAATTTTATTTTTCATAATTTGACCTTTCGTAATTATTAAGCTACAGAACCAGCTGAAATTGAGTTAGCAATAACTCTAACTATTGTACTAGCAGCTAATAATAAAACTATACCACCAACATAGAATAATGCTGTTTTCTTAACTTCAGCTTTACCTTCTGGTGATGAAGTAATAAATTTAATACCAACAAACATAGCAATTATAACAGCTATAATAATACCAATCCATTGAATAACACCTAAAACTTTTGCAATTGTGTTTTGGAATTCACCTGGATCTACGTTAGCAGCATCTGGAATTGTTGTTGCAGCAAAAGCTACATTTCCAATAGCGAATAACGCCATAACAGCCATTACTAATACACTAATTACTTTTATACTTTTTTTACTTAACATTATAAAATTCCTCCTTTTATTTAAATAAATTAAATACTAATGCTATACTTTAATGATACCTTATTTTTACAAAAAAGTCAATATTTTTTATATTTTTCTTTCGAAAATCTGTTTTTTTAAAATTTTGACTATTTTTATAAAATTTTTCTATTTTTTTGATTTATTACCATTTCCAATATAATATTCAGCTATTAATTCATCTAATTCAACACTTAATTTATATATTTCTTCATAGTCTTTTCCAGTTATTATGCTTTCGTTTAATCTTTCTCTTGCTTCACGGATTTTATCGTCCAACATATAACCATCTCTCCTTTTCACTATGTGGCTTGTCTCATTTGTATATATTTAGGATAACATAGTTTGATTATTCAAGTCAACAATAAATCCTTATTTTTGCCTATTTCGCGCAACTTTTCATCTATCTTTTTCGACATTTTTCGACATTTGTTTATATTTAATTTTTTTATTTATCATAATAATACTAAATACTATAAAAAGCGCCAATGACAATATTTGTGATATTCTACAATTAAATAACATTAAACTATCTGTTCTTAATCCTTCTATAAAAAATCTGATAAAAGAATAGCAAATTATGTACATAAATGTGATTTCTCCTGAAAACTTTCTCTTTCTACTTAATATAGATAGAATAATAAATATAGCCAAAGTACATATTGATTCATATAAAAAAGTTGGATGAACATATTTTGTAACACCAGCTTCTATTACTTCCATTTTAATTGGCCAATTAGTTTCATAACCATACGCCTCAATATTTACATAGTTTCCCCATCTTCCTATACTCTGACAAAATGCAACAATTGGTGCAATATAATCAGTTATATCTAGAACTTTTAATTTTTTTATCTTACTAAAAATTGCAATTACTATAATTCCGCCAATAATTCCGCCATAAATAGCTAGTCCACCGTCTTTTATTCTAATTATTTCTGATGGATTGCTTAAAAAATAATCTAAAGAAAATAACACATAATATAATCTTGCACATATTATCGCTATTGGCAGAACAATTATTGCTAAGTCCAATAACTGATCAAATTTTATTCCAAATCTACCATCATGCAACTTACACCAAATCAGTCCTAATATCATAGAACCTACTATTAAAATTGCATACCAATAAATAGGAACTCCGAATAATTCGAAAGCCATTCTTGGTATTAAACCCGTTTTTATTATCATAATTAATTTCTCCCATTAAATTTACTTTACCGTGTCCTTTTTGTGGACACGGCATTAACTATTTTGGATTTATTATACTAATTCCCATTTTTTCTTCATTAAACACTTCTTTTAATATTTGTTCAGCATATTCTTTTGTTACAGTATTAAATTTTTCAATATAATCAAAACTGTTTATTCCTTTAAACGAATCAGCCAAGAACATTCTGGCAATATTTGCAACACTATTATATTCTGTTACAAAATCTCCATAAAGTTTTCTTTTTATTCTTTCAAAGTGTTCGCTATTTAATCCGTTTTCTTTTAATCTTGAAAGTTCTGCCTTAAATTCTTTATATATACCTTCTGGATTTTTAGATTGTCCTCCAACTAAAACATGTGCATATTGTTTTGAGAATTCATATTCTAAATCTGGTTCTGCTAATAAATCACCATTATCATACAATTTTTTGTATAAATCAGAACTTTTTCCTATTAACATATTTAATATAATTTCAATTGCAATATGTTTTTTTACAATTTCCTCTGTTTCAGGCAATTTATCCTTTATTCCTATCATGAAAATTGGTGTACTAACTTCCATGTTAGCTTCTTTTCTATCCTTATTTATAGACTCTTCTTCCTCATCATATATTCTTTTAATTTCGCTTTGATTTTCTTTAGGAATCAATCTTTTCTTAATTTCTTCTAATAAATCTTCGGGTTTAAAATCACCACATACAACTAAAGTCATATTACTTGGATGATAAAATGTATTGTAACATTTATATAAAACATCAGGATCAATTTTGCTTATAGATTCAATTGTTCCAGCAATATCAAGTTTAACAGCGTTTTTATGATATAAACAATCCATTGTATTTAAATATAATTTAAAACCTGGATCATCATCATACATCATTATTTCTTGACCAATAATTCCTTTTTCCTTTTCAACATTTTCATCTGTAAAATAAGGATTTTGAACATAATCCATCAATTCATCTAATCCTTCATAAAACTTATCTGATGAGCATTCAAATAAATAAGCTGTATGATCATTTGTTGTATACGCATTTGCATCTAATCCTAAAGCCATTAAAACATCTAAACTATTTCTTCCATTTTTTTGTTCAAACATTTTATGCTCTAGAAAGTGTGCAACACCATCTGGAATAAATACTTCTTCACCTGTTTGTGGCATTATAAATCTATTATCTATTGAACCAAAATTTGTACCCCAAATAACGTACTTTTTATTTGTATTGGCTTTTGGTATTATAATTATATTTAGCCCATTTTCTAATTTTTCAAAATAAGCTTTTTCTTTAATTTTCGTGCTTTCAATAATTTTCATAGTTATCATTTTCCTTTCTTTTTGCACAACTTGTGAACTAATCTCTTAAGAAGTAAATTGTATTAATTTGAATTTTCTTTGCTATATCTACAATTTCTTCTTTATTAACACTGTTTATTTTCTTAATATAATCTTCAGTTGAAACAAATTCATCTGATAATTCCTGTGCAAAATAATAAGTTATTTCTGAATCTTGAGATTCTGGAATACTTCCAACTGATGAATCAATAATTATTTTTGCATTTTGAATATCTTCTTCAGTAAAATCTCCGCTTTCCATTTGCTTTAATTGTTCTTTAATAATCTCTAATGCCTTTTCATAATTTGGAATATCTATTCCACATTTTATAAACACATTGTCTTTTTGTCTTAAATAATTTGAACCTGCTGAATATGCTAAACTTGCCTTTTCTCTAACATTTTGGAACATTTTAGAATTTGCACTTCCACCCAAAATTATATTATAGACTGATGTAGCATATTTGCTTTCTTTTTTATTATCAAGAACATCTAGTCCCAAAATTAATTTTCCTTGAGTAATTTGCATACTTTCAGTTACAACTTGCGGTTGCTCAACCTTTTCTTTTATTTCATTTTCCTTATTAATATTGTAACTTGCTATTCTTTCATTTAAACTTTTAATAATTTCATTTTCCTTTATTTCAGACACAATTTGTTCATCTAAATCTCCAGATACAAATATATCTATTTTTACATTTTTAATTAAATCAAGATAATATTCGTATAAATTTTGTGCATCAATTTTATCTAAATCTTCAATATAACCATATTTATATAAACCATATGGCTCATTTTTATACATCTCTTCAACACATCTATCATAAGCATATTTTGCTTTGTTATCTATTTTTCCTTGAATTACTTGTTTTAAATTTTCTTTTTCTCCATCAATATATTCTTGTTTAAATTTTTCGTTTTCCAAATAAGGATTAAAAACTACATCTAATAATATTTCCATACACTCTTTACTTAAATTTTCTTGTGATGGCAAAAATTCATTATTAATGCTTTCTAAGTAAAATTTCATTATATGATTATCGCCAGTTTTTTCAACACCACAATCAAAACTTGCACCATACATGTTTTCAAGTTGTTTACTAATATCTTCCTGAGTTGGTAAATTTTTAGTACCTCTTCTTAAAACTGCTGTTAATAATGCATTTTTTGTTACAGTCTCTCTGTCCAATTTTGTTGTTAAAAAAATAGCAAATAAATTAGTTTTAAATTTATTTGTGTTAATTTTATGAAAAGTAATACCTTTTTTTATGTCTTCTTTTTTATAATTCATCGTAAAACCTTCTTTCTGTATTGTTTTTATTTATTATAATATAATTTGGAAAAAATATACAAGATAATAAAGAAATTTTTGAATAAATAAAATATTTCTGTATACAATAATATCAAACGAAGAATTATTAATGTAAGAAAGGAGCTAAAAACATGAAAATAATAAATACAATAGCTTTAATATTAGTAATAGTTGGTGGACTAAACTGGGGATTAATTGGATTATTTAAATTTAATCTAGTTGACTTTCTTTTTGGAGAAGGTTCAATCCTTGCAAGAATTGTCTACATTTTAGTTGGACTCGCAAGTTTGTGGTGTATTAGTTTATTTGCTAAAATATTTGAATAAAATATAAGCGATTGAAATTATAATTTCAATCGCTTAAAATTTTTTATTATATTAAATTTATGCTAAAATTTTCTTAACAATTTCGTTAATCATTTTACCATCGGCTGTTACACCTAATCTTTCTTTTGCTGTTTTCATAACCATTCCCATATCTTTCATTGATGTTGCTCCAACTTCTGCAATTATTTCTTTTACTTTTTCTGTTAATTCTTCCTCTGATAATTTTTTAGGAAGATAACCTTCTAAAACAGCCATTTCTTCTTTAATTTGACTAATTAAATCTTCTCTTCCAGATTTTTCATAATCAGCTAATGAATCATTTCTCTTTTTGAACTCTTTAGCAATTACTTCTAATATTTGATCATCATTTAATTCTATTTGTTTATCTTTTTCAACTTGTAGAATTGCTGCTCTAACCATTTGTACAGTATTCTTTTTTACTACATTTTTATCTTTCATTGCAGCTTTTAAATCTTCTAACAATCTTTCTTTCCACATAATAATCATCCTTTCTTATTAGTCCTTATATATCACAAAAGTGCAAGTATAAAACTTGCACCTTTAACAAACCACTAAAATTTTCTCTTTCTAGCAGCCTCTGATTTTTTCTTTCTTTTTACACTAGGTTTTTCATAGTGTTCTCTTTTACGAACTTCTTGTAATACTTGGTTTCTAGCACATTGTCTTTTAAATCTTTTTAAAGCTTCTTCCAAGTTACCATTATTTTTAACTTCTGGCATATATAATTCCCCTCCTTCCGGTATTACCTTACCTTATTGGATGTTGTCCAGGGGTTGTTTTTTCTTTAACCCTTTTATGTACGAATACTATTATACTCTAATTATCTATCCCTTGTCAATACAAATACTAGATTTTTCCAATTTTTCACTAAAAATAAATTGTCGAACTTTGTCAACAATTGAAAATCTTTTCATATTATATACTATAGGAGGTGAATTTCTATGGATCAAGAAATAGATATTTGCTGCTGCAAAAAAAATAAAAAATCTAGAAGATGTTGTATAGACGTAACTATATTCATTTTATCTGTATTTTTAGCATTTGTTATAGGTGTTTTAATTGGAGCTGTTACAGGATTATTTGCCGCCTTAGGTTTAGGTGCTGTTATAGCAATTATTGTTACTTTAGTTTTATTGCTTATTGTTAGAATTATAATGCTTATTTGTGATAAAGACAAAAGAAAATGCTGCTAATTTTTAAAGCCTACTTAAATAAAAGTAGGCTTTTTTGTGTTTACGTATTGCATTTTTACACAATTTATGTTAATATATTAAACATAAATATGTAGCGAAAAAGAGACTAGTAATAAATTTAGTTTTATTCAGAGAGGTTATGGTTGGTGCAAATAACTTAAAATGGTTTATGAATCTACTCTTTAGCTTTTAGTGAAAACTAAACCTAGTAATGCCAGGTTACAAGCATTGTTAAGATATATAATTTGAATATCAAATTTATATAAATTAAGGTGGCACCGCGAAGAATTTATTCGTCCTTATGATTATTTCATAAGGGCGATTTTTGATTTTAAAGGAAGACCGTCCCTCTTTGTGTCAAAAATGACACAAAATGAGTCCGTCCCCAAATGTGTCAAATGTGTCAAATGTGTCAAATGTGTCATCATTTTAAAAGAAAGGAAGATGTTTTATGATTGATATTAAATTTTTAAGAGAAAATCCTGATGTTGTTAAAGAGAACATTAAAAAGAAATTTCAAGACCACAAGTTAGTTTTAGTTGATGAAGTAATTGATTTAGATATCAAGAATCGTCAAGCTATGTTAAATGGTGATAATTTAAGAGCTAAGAGAAAACAATTGAGTAATGAAATTGGTAACTTAATGAAAAATGGTCAAAGAGATGAAGCCGAAAAAATAAAAGCTGAGGTTCAAAAATTAAATGATGAACTTGTAGAAAATGAAAAAATGGAAGCTGAATATGCTGAAGCAATAAAAGAAAGAATGATGAAAATTCCAAATATAATCGACCCATCTGTTCCAATTGGTAAAGATGATAGTGAAAACGTTGAAGTTCAAAAATTTGGAGACCCAGTCGTTCCAAGCTATGAAATACCTCATCATGCAGATATTATAGCTAGATTCAATGGGTTAGATAAAGAAGCCGCTGGACGTACAAGTGGTGTTGGATTTTATTATTTAATTGGAGATGTTGCAAGACTTCACGAAGCAATGCTTGCATATGCAAGAGACTTCATGATTAATGCTGGATTTACTTATGCTATTCCCCCATTTATGATTCGTAGCGATGTTGTTACAGGTGTTATGAGCTTTGAAGAAATGGATGCAATGATGTATAAAATTGAAAACGAAGATTTATATTTAATTGGAACATCTGAACATTCAATGATAGGTAGATTTAAAGATCAACTAGTTAAAAAAGATGAACTTCCAATTTCAATGACATCTTATTCTCCATGCTTTAGAAAAGAAATTGGATCTCATGGATTAGAAGAAAGAGGTTTATATCGTGTACATCAATTTGAAAAACAAGAAATGATTGTACTTTGCGAACCAGAAGAATCTATGGACTGGTATAATAAAATGTGGAAATTAACTGTTGATTTATTCAGAAGTTGGAATGTTCCTGTAAGACAATTAGATTGTTGCTCTGGTGATATGGCAGATTTAAAAGTTAAATCTTGCGATGTAGAAGCTTGGAGCCCACGTCAACAAAAATATTTTGAAGTTGGTAGCTGCTCTACTCTTGGAGATGCACAAGCAAGACGTTTAGGAATACGTGTAAAAAGTGAAAAAGGTAACTACTATCCACATACATTAAACAACACTGTTGTTGCTACACCTAGAGGTTTAATTGCAGTTTTAGAGAACAATTACAATGAAGATGGAAGTGTTACTGTTCCTGAAGTACTAAGACCATATATGGGCGGCTTAGAAAAAATTGTACCTAAAAATTAAATTGAAAGGAGTTTTTGTATGATTATAAAAAATCCAAAAATAGAAATTTCGGCTACTTCTCCTAAGCAATACCCTACTTCTGGATTACCAGAAATCGTATTGGTCGGAAAATCAAATGTTGGAAAATCTTCTTTTATTAATACAATGATTAATAGAAAGAGTTTAGCAAGAACTAGTAGTCAACCTGGTAAAACAAGACAAATCAATTTTTATAATATGGATGATAAGTTTTACTTTGTTGATCTTCCAGGATACGGATTTAGTAAAATGTCAAAAGCAGAACAAGAAAAAGTTAATCATTTTATTGATGAGTATTTACATGTTAGAAAAAATATTTCTTTGATAATATTATTAATTGATATTAGACATGAACCTGGAGCAAATGACAGAATGATGTATGATTACATAATTCGCTCAGGATTGCCATTTATGGTAATTTGTAGCAAAGCTGATAAGATAGCTGTTACAAAGGTAGAAAACGCTGTAAAAGCCATCCAGGACGATTTAAACCCTATTGGTGATTTTACATTTATGCCATTTTCTGCTGAGAGAAAGATTTATTCTGAAGATGTGTGGGAGATTTTGGAAGAGTATATTAATGAATAAGAAAAAGTCCGGTTTTATCCGGACTTTTTACATGTAAAACCAGACTGTCTGACAAATATATCTTTACTAGATTTTTTATATCAAATGAATACACCTATATTTCTCAAATCCATAATCTGCAACTCTTTTTCCAAACACATCATAAGTATGTGCCGCAATTAAAGTATTTTGCACACTTTCTCCTGGTTTAATAACTACAAGTCCATGAGTATAACGAAAGCCATCAAAACTTAATTGAATTACATCACCTATTTCCAGCTTATCTATTGAAGTCTCCTCTCCTCTTGGCCCCGCTCCTTTATTTGAAATTAAAAAATCGTATAAAAACTCTACTCCTGTCCATGATGGAGACTTATCATTTGCATTTATATAATACCATCCATTTAATCTATTATAATTCATCTGCCCACATCCAGCATAAATGCACTGAGAAACAAAGTTGGTACAATCTCCTCCAATGTATTCGTAGTTGTAATATCTTGGATTTCGAGATAATGCCCACCTTTCAGCATATTTGTATATATTTTCTCTATTATATTTAGACATAAAAAAATCACCTAATACATTATATTAAAAAATGTAATTGGTGATTTTATATTTATTTACTTTTTTCTAATCTAAAAAATGATTATCTAATGCATTTCTTAATTCTGTACTAATAATACCATTTTCATTTTTAAACTCTTCTGTTGATTTTTTTAATGTAACATTTAATTTACTATCTGTAAAAGATCCATCACTATTTATTTTTAATGTTACATTATCATTTATGATTGTTCTTCCTGGGTCATTAGCACATCCTACTATTCCGTGTAAAACAAATTCAGTATCGTTAAAAGTACAATATCCTACTGTACAAGTAGCAAGTCCTGGTTCCTTGTAGTAACGGAAACTACCATCTTCATAAACATATAATCTAACTTGTTTTTCGTTGTTAAAAGTAGTACCGTCATCAGCTTTTAATTCTCCCACATATAAAGCACTTAATGTGCTAAATGTTTGTGATGTAGTAGTTGCTGTGTCCTTATTTGTGTTCTTTTTACTTCTGATTATATATACAGATGTAGCAGCAAATAAACTTGCGAAAAGTAATACTAATATAATTAAAAATGCGATTACTTTGTTTCTAGCTTTTAACTCAACATTATTTTTATCCATTTAAAAATCATTCCTTTCTTTTGTTTTATAATTATATTATATATTTAAGTTTTCCTTAAAGCAATAAAATATATAAAAAATTATTTTTTAAATACTATATAATTAGTTTTGGCGTGCTGGTTTTTCTTTTAAATCTATTTTATTTCCCATAATATCTGTTCCTACAGCCGTTTCTTTATCAACCGTGTACCAATCTGAAGTACTGTTATGGTCTCCCATATTATCATATAATTGAATTGAAATACTATCATCTGCATTTACTCGTAAAGAAACACTATTTGGTCTATACCCTGTTTTAGCTTCATAATAATCTAGAGCCATGTTTTTTAATTGTTCTGTTGTAAATGTCCCTTGATTTGTACTTTGTGTATTGCCTGTACTTGTTGAAGCACCTGTTGTTGGTATATATTTTAAATATTGCATATTTACATAGTCTTTAATTGCACTATAAGGAACTGTAAATTTAAATTCTCCTGATGCACCATCTGCTATTGCATATCTATCAATTTCAGCACATACAATTCCATCTGCTGCTAAATAACCATCTAATTTTTCAATAGCTGAATTTATTATTCCTTCATAATCTTTTCCATGCATTTCTAAAACTAGTTTATATCTTTCATCTTCTTTCAATTCCTTGTAAACTGCATTTTTACATGCTGCTATATATTTTGTCTTATCAGAAATTATATTTTTAATTTCAATTACTTCACCTGTTTCTAAGTCAAAAGATGTAGCAGTTGATCTTCCCCAACTAACTCCACCAAGTCCACCTTGCAATGATGTTAGTAATGTAACTAAATTATCTGTTAAATAAATAACTTCACACGATTGCAGAAAACCAATATCTTGAGGCCCATATTCACCACTATTTTTGTTCATTTGAGTTAATAATTCTTTAATGTAATCATCCTCAGTTTGAGAATTAATATCTTTCCACACTTCAGCATATATCTCTACTATTTTCTTTTCTATTTTCTCTGCTGCACTATTACTTATACCTGAAATGTCTGGATCGTCTTCATTACATACAAAACTTGCACCTTCAACTGTAATGTTTCTTACACCTCTTGTGTCAAATCTAATTTTAAAAGAGTCTTTTAAATTTGCATTACTAGTGTTGTTATTATTTGTATTATTTACTGTTTCTTCACCATCTCCACCTTTTCCAGATGCCATTTCGTTTCCATTATCACTTGATACAACATTTTTTCCTTTGTTATCTAATTGTTCTTGATTGTTCTTATTGAAAATATCTGAGATACTCTTTCCAGAAATCAATAACCATGATAAAACTCCAATTATCATAGCCATAATTAAGATTAAGATAATTATTACGATTTTAATTCCTTTGCCTTTTTTCTTAGGATTATTTTTGTTATCCATGTACATTACCTCCATTTTCTTTTGTTTATTATAATAAAATTATAACATTATCACTTTTATTTTTCAATTAAAAATAACTAGACAAAAAATAAAAAAACCAAATAAATTTGGTTTTTTTATCTCTTATTATTTATTAAACTAAAGCTAATATAACAACTTCAGCAGCGTCTCCTCTTCTAGGTCCTTTTTTGATCATACGAGTATAACCACCGTTTCTACCTTCATATTTAGGAGCGATTTCGTTAAATAACTTAGCTGTTAAGTCTATGTTATTTCCTTCGCTGTCTTTAACTTTGTTTATCATTCTCATCATTTTTCTTCTAGCATTTAATCTAGATGGCATATCTTTTTGTCTCTTTTCAGTAGTTTCTTCTTTTACTACTTTTAGATATTCTTTACCATTTTTGCTTGTAGCTTTTTCAGTAACTTTTTTACCGTTTCCGTCTAATTTAGCTTTAACAACTTTAACGTCAACAGTTTCAAAGTTATCTTTTTCTCTTATAGCTAATGCTATTATACTATCAGCTAATGCCTTAATTTCTTTAGCTCTAGCTTCAGTAGTTTCTATTTTTTCGTGTAATATTAAATCTGTTAAACCAGTTTTTAACATTGCATTTCTTATATCTGTAGTTCTACCTAACTTTCTGTTAATTGCCACTTTTTTCACCCTCTCTTTTTATTAATAAGTAAAATTATAAAAATATATTAGTCTTCATCCTTAGCAAAATCTAATCCTAATGAATGTAATTTATTTGTTACTTCATCTAAAGATTTTTTACCAAGATTTCTAACTTTCATCATATCTGCTTCTGTTTTATTTGTTAAATCTTCAACTGTAGAGATATTAGCTCTTTTTAAACAGTTAAATGATCTTACAGATAATTCTAATTCTTCTATAGCCATTTCTAATACTTTTTCTTTCTTGAATTCTTCTTTTTCAATCATTACTTGAGTATTTTTTGTAGCTTCAGATAAATCTATGAATAGATCTAAATGTCCAGTCATAACTTTTGCTGCTAAACTTAAAGCTTCGTATGGTTTTAAACTTCCGTCTGTCCAAACTTCGATAGTTAATTTATCATAATCTACCATTTGTCCAACTCTAGTGTTTTCAACTGAATAATTAACTTTTTTAACTGGTGTATAGATAGAATCTATAGGAAGCACACCTAAAGGTTGATTTTCCTTTTTGTTCTTTTCAGCTGTGTTGTATCCTCTACCCATTTCAGCTGTTAATTCCATAACTAGTGAACCACCTTCTGATACAGTTGCTATATGTAAATCTGGATTTAAAACTTCAACTGTTCCATCAGTAATTATATCACCTGCAGTAACTTCACCTTCTCCTTTAAAGTTAATTCTTAAAACTTTTTCTTCATTTTTATCTAATTTTAATCTTACATTTTTTAGATTAACAATTATCTCTGGTACATCTTCTACTACATTAGGTATTGTAGAAAATTCATGTAATACTCCATCAATTTTAACTCCAGTTATTGCACTTCCTGGTAATGATGAAAGTAATATTCTTCTTAAAGAATTTCCTATTGTTATACCATAACCTCTTTCTAATGGTTCACATACAAATTTAGCATAATTCTTGTCATTGTCTATCTCTAAGCATTTAATATTTGGCTTTTCAAATTCTATCATTTTTACCTCCTAATAATTAATCATTTTTTTATACTCAGTCTTAAAGAAAATTATTATAATTATCCACACTTTATAAACAAAATGCTTAATATTTTCCTTAACACAATTACAACCATTATTTTGAGTAAAGCTCTACTATTAAATGTTCTTCTACTGGGTAGTCAATTTCTTCTCTTGATACTTCAGCTAATACTTTACCTGATAGATTGTCAACATTTTTCTCTAACCAAGTAGGTACTAATCTTGATGCTGTTTCTTCAACACTTGCTTTGATTGTACCATTATCTCTTCTAATTTCTCTTACAGCTATTTCATCTCCTGGTTTTACTAAGTATGATGGAATATCAACTTTTTGTCCATTAACTTCAAAAGCTCCATGAGAAACTTGCATTCTAGCTTCTGCTCTTGTTCTAGCATATCCTAATCTGAATACTACGTTATCTAATCTGCTTTCTAATAATTTTAATAATAATTCACCTGTATTACCTTTTTTATTGTAAGCTATTTTGTAGTATTTTCTGAATTGTTTTTCTCCAACTCCATATATAAATTTCAATTTTTGCTTTTCTTTTAACTGAATAGCATATTCAGAAACTTTTTTATGTTTATTACCTGCTGGTTTACGATTAGATTCTTTATCAATACCGATAACTGTTGGGCTGATACCTAGATATCTACATCTTTTTAAAACAGGTTCTCTATATCTTGACATTAATTTTCACCTTCCTTATAATATTTAATTCAAACTATACACGACGTCTTTTTGGTGGTCTACAACCATTGTGTGGTATAGGTGTTACGTCTTTAATACTGCTTATTTCTAACCCTGCAGCTTGTAATGATCTTATAGCTGCTTCACGACCAGAACCTGGTCCTTTTACAAATACTTCTACTGATTTTAAACCATGTTCCATAGCTGTTTTAGCTGCTGTTTCAGCTGCTTCTCCAGCTGCGAATGGTGTGCTTTTTCTAGAACCTTTGAATCCTAATTGTCCAGCACTTGCCCAAGATAAAACATTACCTTGAACATCAGATATTGTAACTATTGTATTATTAAAACTAGAATGAATATGAGCCATACCTTTTTCAATATTTTTTCTGTCTCTTCTTCTAGTAACTCTTTTTGTTACATTTTTAGTAGCCATTTATGTTTTACCTCCCTAATTATTTTTTACTTTTACTTACTAATTTTCTAGGACCTTTTCTTGTACGAGCATTAGTCTTAGTTCTTTGACCTCTTACAGGTAAACCTCTTCTATGTCTTAATCCTCTGTAGCATCCTATTTCTGTTAATCTCTTAATGTTAAGAGCAACTTCTCTACGTAAGTCACCTTCAACTACATAACCATCCATAGCATTTCTTATTGCTTGTACTTGGTCATCAGTTAAATCTTTTACTCTAGTATCTGGGTTAACACCAGCTTGTTTTAATATTTTTTGTGAACTTGGTAAACCAATTCCATATATATATGTTAATCCAATTTCTACTCTTTTTTCTCTAGGTAAATCTACTCCTGATATACGAGCCATTATTTTAGCACCTCCAAAATATTTTGTTTAAAATTTTATTGTTTATTTTATACTTCATTAAAGGTGAAATGCATTAATATAATTAAACTCGGATTCTTTAATCATATTAATCTTTAACTAATATAAAATGTTATATATAAACACAAATTAAATAAATTATCAGCCGCTTACATAACTTGTGTTAATATCATAAAAAATTAATTATTATTATCCTTGTCTTTGTTTATGTTTAGGATTTTCACAAATTACTCTGATAACACCTTTTCTTTTGATTACTTTGCATTTTTCACACATTTTTTTAACTGATGGTCTTACTTTCATTTCACTACACCTCCTGTAATATTTGTTACAATAACCTACATATAGTGTTTGACTAATTTTAATGATGCGTGAGGTCAGACGTATATTAATAACAGGCTAAATGAAATTCCTATACATCTCACATCGCACCTCATAAACTATTCAAACACTATTTGCTTTTGTATATATTTTTTTATTTTGCTCTCCAAGTAATTCTTCCTCTTGTTAAGTCATATGGAGATAATTCAACTTTTACTTTATCTCCAGGAAGAATTTTAATATAATTCATTCTTAACTTTCCTGAGATATGAGCTAAAATTTGATGTCCATTTTCAAGTTCAACCTTGAAATTTGTATTAGGTAAAGTCTCAACAACTGTTCCCTCTAGTTCTATAACATCTTCTTTTGCCATTTTAACCTCCCAAAAATTTTATTTTAATTTCATTTTTTTCTATAATAGCTTTTATATTATATAATAAAATTATAATAAAGTCAATATTTCTGGCTCATTTTCTGTAATTAAAATTGTATTTTCATAATGTGCAGATAAGCTTCCATCTTCAGTTACAATTGTCCATCCATCATCAAGCTCTAGAATATCAGGTCTTCCTTGTATAACCATTGGTTCAATTGCTAGAGTCATGCCTGGTTCAAGTCTTATTCCTCTACCCGCTTTTCCATAATTTGGTATACCTGGATCTTCGTGCATTTGTCTTCCAATTCCATGTCCTTGGAACTCTCTTACAACAGAATATCCATTTTTTTGAACAAATTCACCAATTGCATGACATACATCACCAATTCTATTTCCTTTTTTTGCATATTTTATTCCTTCATAAAAAGCGTGTTCTGTAACATTTATTAAATCATATGCATCTTTGTTACCTTTACCAACAACATAAGTTCTTGCAGCATCACCATTAAATCCATCTTTTAGAACAACTAAGTCTATACTTACAACATCGCCTTCTCTTAATTTAACTCTACTAGATGGAATTCCATGAATAACTTCATCATTTATTGATACACATATAGAACCTGGAAAAGGTGGTACACCCTTGATTCCTGGGTCATATCCTTTTTCTGCTGGAAATCCTCCATTTTCTCTCATTACTTTTTCCGCAATTTTATCTAATTCTAATGTAGTTATTCCTGGTCTAATATTCTTCTTTAATTCTTCATGAACTAATGCTGTAACTCTACCAGCTTCTCTCATTAATTCAATTTCTTTTTTTGATTTTATAGTTACCATTTCAAATTACTTCCTTTTCTATTTTACACTTTTGGCATTATTCTTCAATTTTACTTAAGAAATCTTTGCAAGCTTCATCAGCTAATCTATTTATTCTTTGGCTTATTTCTTCAACTATAACAATACCTTTTTCATTATAAAAGTCAACTAATGGTTTAGTTTGTGTATCGTAAATTTCAAGTCTTTTCTTGATAGCTTCTTCATCACTATCATCTGCTCTTACTATTAATTCTCCACCACAATTATCACAAATTCCTGGAATTTTTGATGGATGTAATTTTAAGTTATATGTAGCTTTACATTTTGAGCAAACTCTTCTATTCATCATTCTTTCAATTATCTCATCTCTTGGAGTTTCAAGATTCATTACCCAATCAACTTTTTGACCTTTAGATGCTAAAATTTCATCAAGTTTTTTAGCTTGATCAAGATTTCTTGGAAATCCATCTAAAATGATTCCTTCTTCATTTTTTAATTCTTCTAATCTGTTTTCAACCATAGAGATTGTTATTTCATCAGGTACAAGACATCCTTTTGAAATATATTTATTTGCCTCAACGCCTAATTCTGTTCCTTTTGATATATTTTCTCTGAATATATCTCCAGTTGATAATTGAATCCATCCTTTTTGCTTGTTTAGAATTCCAGCTACTGTACCTTTTCCTGTTCCTTGTGCACCTAACATTATTATAATCATATATATCTCTCCTTCTTAATTGTATTTTGGAATCGGGAAAATCGATTTTTATTAAATCAAATTTCCCCATCCCAAAACAAACTTTGAAGTTGGAAGCAGGATAATTCTCCCTCTTCCAACCTCATTTGTTTATTATAGTATTTGGATTAATTTAAAAATCCTTTATAATGTCTCATTACTAAATATGATTCTAATTGTTGAACCGTCTCTAATGCTACACCTACTACAATAAGTATTGATGTTCCTCCAAAAGCTAAGTTCAATTCACCAAGTGCTCCAAATCTAGCAAACATTGGGATGATAGCAATTAACGCTAGGAATAATCCTCCAACCCATGTTAGTTTTGAAATTACTGATGATAAATATTGAGTAGTTGGTTTTCCAGCTCTGATTCCTGGAATAAACCCACCGTTTTTCTTAATATTACTTGAAACTTCTGCAGGATTAAATGTTGCATATGTATAGAAAAATGTAAATCCAACAATAAGTAATAAATAAATTAAAGCATTTGCAATTACATATCCAATTGGAACTTTAACACCATTTGCTAATGTTGTTGTTGAAGTTGCAATTGATAGTTTAAACAATCCAGCCAAAAAGCCTGATTGTGTAGCTATTTCTGGTTTAAATATTTGTATAATCATTGCAGGGAATGTCATGAATGATGATGCAAAGATTATTGGCATAACACCAGCCATTGCTAATTTCAATGGAATATGTGTGTTTTGCGCACCCATCATTTTTCTTCCTACAACTTTTTTAGAATATTGAACTGGAACTCTTCTTTCAGCTTGTTGAACAAATACAACACCTGATACAAGAATTATAGCTCCAAGTAAAATAGCTAATGCTATTATTAAATTTGTTGTACTAAATTTACCATTTAGTATTAATTTATCAAATACACTTTGTATTCCATTTGGTAATCTAGAAACTATACCAACAAAAATTAACATTGATATTCCGTTTCCAACTCCCTTATTTGTGATTTGTTCTCCTAACCACATTAGTAGAGCTGTACCAGCCATAAAAGATAGAACTACAACTGCTCCTGTTAAGAATCTTTCAAATCCAGATTCAGCAAAAGCTCCTATAAATATAGATCTATATGAGAAGAATAAACCTAATCCTTCTACAAAAGCTAACACTATAGTAAGAATTTTTGTATATCTATTTATTTTATTTCTACCTTCTTCTCCACCTTCTTTAGTTAATCTTTCTAATGAAGGTATTATCATTCCTAACAATTGTATAACAATTGAAGCAGTGATATAAGGTGTTATTGACATTGCAAAGATAGACAATCTTTCAAAAGCTCCTCCTGAAATTGTATTTATTAATCCTGCAAATCCACCTTGGTTCATATTTGATAACGCAATTGTATCTACTGTTGGTACTGAAATATAGCACCCTAATCTAAATATTACTATTAATAATAATGTATATAACACTCTTTTTCTAACATCTGGGGTCTTTAAAGCATTTTTAATGGTGTTAAACAATTAAATCACCTCTGTCTTTCCACCTAAAGCCTCGATTTTTTCTTGAGCAGCTTTAGTAAATCTTTTAGCTTTTACAGCTAATTTTTTCTCTAAGTTTCCTGTAGCTATTACTACGATACCGTCATTGGCTTTTCTGATTATACCATCAGCGATTAAACTTTCGGCAGTAACTTCTTCAGTAGTAGCTTTATTTAACATTGTTAAAGTTACTTCTGTATAGTTTTTAGCATGAATGTTTGTGAATCCTCTTTTTGGTAATCTTCTATATAATGGTGTTTGACCACCTTCAAAACCTCTTCTAACTCCGCCGCCTGTTCTAGCCTTTTGACCTTTATGTCCTCTTCCTGAAGTTTTTCCTAGTCCTGAACCTATTCCACGTCCTACCCTAGTTCTTGTCTTTCCTTCTTGTGCTGGGCTTAATTCGTCTAATTTCATTGCGCGGTTACACCTCCTTAATATTTGATATATTTAGTATATACTATAACTTTTTATATTTCAATAAAAATTTATAAAATATCTTCTACTTTTTTACCTCTTTTTGCAGCTACTTGCTCAACTGTTTGCATTGATTTTAAACCTTCAATTGTAGCATAAACAACGTTTCTAGGATTATTTGTTCCTATAACTTTTGTTCTGATGTTTTTGTAACCTGCAAGTTCTAGAACTGGTCTAACGCTTCCACCAGCAATAACTCCAGTACCTTCTGCAGCTGGTTTTAACATAACTTTTGCACTTCCAAAAGTTCCTACATATTCGTGTGGTACAGATGTTTTAACAATTGGAACTTCTACTAAGTTTTTCTTAGCTTCCTCAATTGCTTTTCTGATAGCATCTGGAACTTCAGCTGCTTTACCATTTCCAACACCAACATGACCATTTTCGTCACCAACAACAACTACAGCACTAAATCTAAAAGTTCTACCACCTTTAACAACTTTAGCAACTCTGTTTATAGCAACAACTTTTTCTTTTAATTCTGCCACTGTATTTTCCATTGATTTAAATTTCCCTCCTTCATTATTTAAAGTGATTTATATAAAAACTCTTTTATAATTCTAAAATTAGAATTCTAAACCTGCTTCTCTTGCAGCTTCAGCTAATTCTTTAATTACACCGTGATATACATAACCACTTCTATCAAAAACTATTGTTTTAATATTTTTATCTAAAGCTCTTTTTGCTATTAAAGCTCCTACTTCTTTAGCAGCTTCTTTATTTGAATGTTTTGTTTTAACTTCTTTATCTAATGTAGAAGCGCTTACTAATGTATTTCCAGCAACATCATCAATTACTTGAACAAATAAGTTGTTGTTACTTCTATATACACACATTCTTGGACATTCTGGTGTTCCGCTTATTTTTCTACGAACTCTTATATGTCTTCTTTTAACTTCAAATTTTCTATTTGTTTTAGAAACCATTTTTATTTCTCCTTTCTAACTAATGTAACAGCATTAGTTTATTCGATTGGTTAATATTTCTTTTTAAATATTGTTCTAAATAATATCGGCCGAAGCAGATAAAAAATAAATTTATAATTTTATTTTTTACCAGCTTTACCTTCTTTTCTTCTAATATGCTCTTCAGCATATTTAATACCTTTACCTCTATAAACTTCAGGTGGTCTTTTTGTTCTAACAACAGCAGCTGTTTGACCAACAACTTCTTTGTCAACACCTTTGATTATAATTGTGTTAGGATTTGGAACTTCAAAAGTAATTCCTTCTGGAGCGTCCATTTCAACTGGATGTGAATATCCTAAGTTCATTACTAATTTTTTACCTTTTAATTGTGCTCTGTATCCAACACCATTAACTTCTAATGTTCTAGAGAATTGTTTTTCAACACCTTCGATCATGTTGTTAATAAGTGTTCTTGTTAATCCATGTAAGCTTCTGTTGAATGCTTCATCATCTGGTCTTTTTACAGTAATTTCTGTACCATTTATAGAAACTTCCATATTTTTATGTAATTCTTTTGTCATAGTTCCCTTAGGTCCTTTAACAGTAATTACATTACCATCTAATGTAACTTCAACACCTGCTGGTATTGTTATAGGTTTATTTCCTATTCTTGACATGGTTCTTCCTCCTTTTTATTCCTTAATTTTTTTGATTTTCAAAGATTTGTTATTTGACTAGGCAACCGAACGAAAAAACCGGAGGCGTACGATTGTACGTCGAGCATTTTTTTGTGAGGTTAACGACGTCAAATGGCAAATATTTGGAAATCCTACCAAACGTAAGCTAAAACTTCTCCACCTAATCCTAGGTTTCTAGCTTCTTTATCTGTTTTAATTCCTTTTGATGTAGAGATTAATGCGATTCCTAAACCATTTAATACTTGTGGTAATTCTTCTTTAGAAGCATACACTCTTAAACCTGGTTTACTAATTCTTTTTAATCCATCAATTACTCTATTACCTTTTTCATCATATTTTAAAGTGATTCTTATAATACCTTGATTATTTTCACTTTTAATTTCTTCTAATGATTTGATATATCCTTCGTTTAATAATATGTTAGCTATAGATAATTTCATATTTGATGAAGGAACATCTACTGTTTTATGTTTTGAACTATTTGCGTTTCTTATTCTTGTTAGCATATCTGCTATTGGATCAGTAGTTATCAATTTCTATACCTCCTTTTTTGTAATCTCAAGTGGTTTAAAATATTACCAACTTGCTTTTTTAACACCTGGAATTTCACCCTTGTGTGCTAATTCTCTAAAGCATACACGGCAGATTCCAAATTTTCTAATATATGCGTGTGGACGACCACAAATTTTGCATCTATTATATTCACGAGTACTAAATTTTTGTACTTTTTGTTGTTTTACTTTTAAAGATTTCTTAGCCATGAAATTCTCCTTTCTTCTTAACTAATACCGCTTTTAATTAATTTTTAAATGGCATTCCTAATAATGTTAACAATTCTTTAGCTTCTTCGTCTGTTTGAGCTGTTGTAACAAATATTATATCCATACCTCTAATTTTATCAATTTTGTCATATTCAATTTCAGGGAATATTAATTGTTCTTTAATACCCATTGAATAATTTCCTCTTCCATCAAAAGAATTAGCTGAAACTCCTCTAAAATCTCTTACTCTTGGAAGTGCTACATTGAATAGTTTGTATGCAAAATCATACATTTTGCCTTTTCTTAAAGTAACTTTACATCCAATGTTAACTCCTTCTCTTAACTTAAATGCAGCGATAGCTTTTTTAGATTTTGTTATAATTGGTTTTTGACCTGTAATTATAGATAAATCATTTACTGCATTTTCTAATGATTTAGGGTTTTCTTTTGTATCACCTAAACCTATATTAATAACTATTTTATCTAGTTTTGGAACCTGCATAACTGATGTATAATTAAATTTTTTCATCATTGCTGGTATAACTTCTTTTTCATATTGTTCTCTTAAAAATTCCATAAGTCCTCAATAGACCTCCTTTCTTATTTTAATTTAGCACCACATTTTTTACAAACACGTACTTTAACATCTTTATCCATTTCAAATCCGATTCTTGCAGCTTTACCACATTTTGGGCAAACTACATTAACTTTACTTGCATGAATTGGGAATTCTGATGAAATAATTCCACCTTCTTCTCCAGCTTTTCTTGGTTTAACGTGTTTTTTCTTTATATTAATTCCTTTAACAAGAATTTTTTCTGTTTTTGGTATTACTTCTAAAACTTCTCCAGTTTTACCTTTATCATTTCCTGATAAAACTTTAACTGTATCACCTTTTTTTATTCTTAACATTACTTTTTTCACCTCTTTATTTGAAATTTAGTGTTAATTTATTATAGTACTTCTGGAGCTAGTGATAGGATTTTCATGTATCCTTTATCTCTTAATTCTCTAGCTATAGGCCCAAATATACGAGTTCCTTTTGGAGTACCATCTTCTTTTAATATAACAGCAGCATTTTCATCAAATCTTATGTATGAACCGTCTGCTCTTCTAACTGGTTTTTTAGTTCTAACTACAACAGCTTTAACTACGTCACCTTTTTTAACAACGCCACCTGGTGTAGCTGTTTTAACAGAAGCAACTATTACGTCTCCAACTCCTGCATATTTTCTATAAGAACCACCTAAACATCTAATAACCATTATTTCTTTAGCACCTGTGTTATCGGCTACTTTTAATATTGATTGTTGTTGTACCATTTAGTAATTCCCTCCTTTTATAATTGATTTTAACTCTTAAAAATTATTTAATTATTGCCTTTTCAACTATTTCAACAACTCTCCATCTTTTATCTTTTGATAGAGGTCTTGTTTCCATAACTTTTACTTTGTCTCCAACTTGGCATTCGTTGTTTTCATCGTGAGCTTTTAATTTGTATGTTTTCTTTTGGATTTTGCTGTATATTTTGTGTTTAACGTTTGTTTCAACAGCTACAACAACAGTTTTATCCATTTTGTCAGAAACAACTGTACCAACCATTACTTTACGAAGATTTCTTTCTTCCATGTTACAATCTCCTTTCATAGACTTTTAAATTCAATTGCAATTTACATTTATTGCAATACTTTACATTACTTTAACTCAACTATTATTAGTTGTTTTCAGCTATTTCTCTACTTTTCATTTCAGTTTTTACTCTAGCTATATCTCTTCTAACTTCTCTAATTCTCATAGGATTTTCTAAACCATTTGTTTTTGATGAAAATCTTAATTTGAATAATTCTGATTTTAATTCTCCTAATTCTTTTTCTAGATCAGATGAAGACATTTCTCTTATTTTATTTATTTTCATCATTATCACCACCTAATTCAGATTCCTTTTTAATAAATTTAGATTTAACAGATAATTTATTAGCTGCTAATCTTAAAGCTTCTCTTGCTGTTTCCTCTGGAACACCAGCTAATTCAAACATTACTCTACCTGGTTTAACAACTGCAACCCAGTAAGTAACAGCACCTTTACCTTTACCCATACGAGTACCGATACCTTTATTTGTGATTGGTTTGTCTGGGAATAATTTAATCCAAACTTTACCACCTCTTTTAATGTAACGAGTCATAGCAACACGGGCAGCTTCTATTTGATTAGAAGTAATAAGCCCACCTTCTACTGCTTGAATACCATATTCACCGTCAGTAACTCTATTTCCTCTTGTTGCTTTACCTCTCATTCTACCTTTTTGTTGTTTTCTATATTTTGTTCTTTTTGGCATTAATGGCATTATTTTTCTCCTCCTTCCACTTTAGCTTTTTTAGCTGGAAGAACTTCTCCTTTATAAATCCAAACTTTAACACCGATTTTTCCGTATGTTGTATCTGCTTCTGCAAATCCATAGTCAATATCAGCTCTTAATGTTTGAAGTGGAATAGTACCTTCTTTATAGAATTCAGTTCTAGCCATGTCTGCTCCACCTAATCTTCCAGATACTGCAGTTTTGATACCTAAAGCACCTGCTTTCATAGTTTTTTGCATACATTGTTTCATAGCTCTTCTGAATGAAATTCTTCTTTCTAATTGTCCTGCAATGTTTTCAGCAACTAATTGTGCATCAACATCAACATTCTTAACCTCAACTATATTTAGGTTAACTTCTTTACCTATCATTTTTTCTAATTCTGATTTTAATATTTCAGCATAGTTTCCACCTTTACCAATTACTAAACCTGGTTTAGCTGTGAAAACATTAACTCTAACAAATTTAGCTGTTCTTTCAATTTCGATTTTTGAAATTCCGCTAACATATAATTTCTTTTTAACATATTTACGAATTTTGTTATCTTCAACTAGATAATCTCCAAAGTTTTTAGAATCTGCATACCATTTTGAACTCCAATCTTTGATAACACCAACTCTTAATCCATGTGGATCCATTTTTTGTCCCATGACTTAAATTCCTCCTTTCTCATTATGCTCTTTCTCTTAATTTAATTGTAATATGAGATGTTCTCTTTCTAATTCTAACTGCTGAACCTTTTGCAGCTGGTCTAATTCTTTTCATTGTTGGACCTTGGTTTGCATAGATTTCAGCAACATATAAATTATTAGATGACATACCGTGATTATTTTCAGCGTTTGCAATTGCTGATTTTAATAATTTTTCTAATACTTCAGATGATGCTTTAGGTGTGAATTTCACAATTGCTAAAGCTTCTTTAGCATCTTTTCCTCTTATTAAATCTGCTACTATTTTAACTTTTCTAGCTGAAATTCTAGCATTTTTAAGAGTTGCTACTGCTTCTGGAACGATAACTGTTTCTTCCATTTTTTACCTCCTTATTTATTTAAGAAATTCTCTTCCTCTTAATTATTTTGTTGTTTTATCTCCTGAGTGTCCTTTGAATGTTCTTGTAGGAGCAAATTCTCCTAATTTATGTCCTATCATTTCTTCTGATATATAAACAGGTACATGTTTTCTACCATCATGAACAGCTATTGTGTGTCCAACCATTTGTGGGTAAATAGTAGAAGCTCTTGACCATGTTTTTAATACTGTTTTTTCTCCTGATTCATTCATTGCTTCAATTCTTTTTAATAGTTTTGGAGCTACGAATGGCATTTTCTTACTTGATCTTGACATATTTTTTGTTTCCCTCCTTATTTGTTGGTTTAAGATTTATCTTCTGCTTGATATCTCAAGCTACTAAATTATTTTCTTCTCTTAACAATAAATTTGTTTGATAATTTATTTTTCTTTCTTGTTTTATATCCAAGTGCTGGTTTACCCCAAGGAGTCATTGGACCTGCGTGTCCTACTGGTGCTCTACCTTCACCACCACCATGAGGGTGATCATTAGGGTTCATTACAGAACCTCTAACTTCAGGTCTTTTACCTAAATGTCTAGTTCTTCCTGCTTTTCCTAATTTAACGTTTTCGTGATCTGAGTTACCTACTGTACCGATTGTTGCTCTACATACAGCCATTATTAATCTCATTTCTCCAGATGGTAATCTTACGTGAGCATATTTACCTTCTTTAGCCATTAATTGAGCTTCTTGACCAGCTGCTCTAACTAATTTTCCACCTTGACCTGGATTTAATTCGATATTGTGAATCATAGTACCTACTGGAATACTTTCAATCTTCATGCAGTTTCCTGGTTTGATATCAGCTTTATCTCCTGATACTACTTTATCTCCGTCTTTTAATCCGATTGGAGCTAAGATATATGATTTAGTTCCATCTTCATATTCGATTAATGCAATATTTGCACTTCTGTTTGGATCATATTCGATTCCTAAAACAGTAGCTGTCATATTGTCTTTTCTTCTTTTAAAATCTACTAATCTGTATTTTTGTCTGTTTCCTCCACCTTGATGTCTAACAGTTATTCTACCATATGAGTTTCTACCTGCATTTTTCTTTTTTGTTGTTAATAAAGATTTTTCAGGAGTTTTCTTTGTGATTTCATCAAATGTAGAAACTGTCATGTTTCTTAATGATGGAGTAACTGGTCTAAAATGTTTCATTCCCATTTTTAATTCTCTCCTTTTAAATTAATTTATTTTCCGAGTTATCTCTCGATATGTTTTTACGAGCAATTAAGCTCCCATAAATTCTTCAATACTATCTTTGTATTTTTTAGCTACTTTCTTAACTTTTCCACCTTCAGCTAAGTATGTTGTGTCAGATGGATTTGTATCTATAGTAACTATAGCTTTTTTCCAGTCTGATGTTTTACCATAGTTTCTTCCAACTCTTCTTGTTTTTCCGCTAACGTTGATTGTGTTAACTTTTAAAACTTTAACTCCAAATAATTTTTCAACAGCCATAGCTATTTCTGGTTTTGTAGCTTTTTTGTTAACTTTGAAAGTGTATTTTCCTTCATTAATTCCATCATTACTTTTTTCAGTAACTACTGGAGCGATTATGATATCTTCTGCCATCATTATGCATACACCTCCTCTAATTTTTTAACTGTGTCTAAAGTTAATACTAAGTTTTTGTATTTTAATAAATCATAAACATTGATTGTGTTAACTTGTAATGTTTTAACATTTTCAATATTTCTAGCTGATTTTTGAACGTTTTCGTTTTTGTCAGCTAATACGATTAATGTTTTTCCTTCAACTTTTAAGTTTGTTAAAGCATTAACCATTTGTTTTGTTTTGATTGAATCAAAGTTGAATGCGTCAACAACTGTTAATTCGTTTTCTAATACTTTAGAACTTAATAAAGATTTAATAGCTAATCTTCTTTCTTTCTTATTAACTGTATATTTATATGAACGAGGTTTTGGACCTAAAGCGATACCACCTTTAATCCATTGTGGAGCTCTGATACTTCCTTGTCTTGCTCTACCTGTTCCTTTTTGTCTCCATGGTTTTCTACCACCACCACGAACTTCTGCTCTTGTTTTTGTGCTTTGAGTACCTTGTCTTTGGTTAGCTAAAAAGTTAACTAAAACACTGTGTACTACTGCTTCATTTGGTTCAATTCCAAATATTTCTTCTTTCAAATCTACACTTGAAACTTTTTTACCTTCTACATTATATACGTCTATACTAGGCATTTCTTAATCCTCCTTCCTTATGCTTTTACACTTTTTCTTAATTTTAATATTGCACCTTTAGCTCCTGGTACACTACCTTTGATTAAGATAACATTTTTATCCATATCAACTTTTACAACATCTAAGTTTTGAATTGTAACTGTTACTCTTCCCATGTGTCCTGGTAATTTTTTACCTTTGAAAACTCTACCTGGAGTTGATGTTGGTCCCATTGAACCTGGTCTTCTGTGATACATTGAACCATGTCCCATTGGTCCTCTTGATTGTCCGTGTCTTTTAATAACACCTTGGAAACCTTTACCTTTTGTTGTTCCTTGAACATCAATTTTGTCTCCTGCTTCAAAAGCATCAGCTTTGATTTCTGAACCTACTGTTAAGTCTTCAAAATCTTCAACTCTGAATTCTCTTAAATGTTTTTTGTTGCTTAAATTTGCTTTTGCAAAATGTCCTCTTTCTGGTTTGTTTAATTTAGATTCTTTTACATCTCCGAATCCTAATTGGATAGCATTGTATCCATCTGTTTCAACTGTTTTAACTTGTGCTACTACACAAGGACCAGCTTCGATTACAGTTACTGGAATAACTTTTCCTTTTTCGTCAAATATTTGAGTCATTCCAACTTTCTTTCCTATAATTGTTTTCATTTTTAAAATTCCTCCTAACTATTGGCTGATAATTTTATCAGCTTGGTTTTGACTTGCTTTCTTATTTATATAAGTAAGAAAACTTTTTCGAACTTTAAAGTTTAGTTCTAACTAATTAAAACTCTATATTGATTTTTTCTTTCGAGTTATAACTTTCTTTCATAATTCAAAAGAAAAATTATAATTTGATTTCAATATCAACACCTGCAGGTAATTCTACTTTCATTAAAGTATCTACAGTTTTTTGTGTTGGGTAAAGAATGTCTATAACTCTTTTATGTGTTCTCATTTCGAATTGTTCTCTTGAATCTTTGTGTTTGTGTGGAGAACGTAAAATTGTTATAATCTCCTTTTCTGTTGGTAGTGGAATAGGACCTGAAACTTTTGCTCCTGTTTTCTTAGCAGTATCTACTATTTTTTCAGCAGACTGTTCTAATACTACATGATCATAAGCTTTTAATCTTATTCTGATTTTTTCGCTTGCTACCGCATTTCCTTTTACTGTTGCCATGTAATTTTCCCTCCTTAAAATATTTTTATTTTGGTCGGAAGTTATAAACGCACCCTGGTGTTTTGTAAAACTCTAATATTTAAACCCAAGTTTTTGCATGATATTCTTGGGATAAGTGCATGACTTTCTGACAATAAAAATATGCTTCTAGCACTTATATGTAGCTTAATAATTAATGATTGATTATTTAATTAATCTCTCTAATTACTCTGCTTCATATATTCTAAAGCATCTTTTTATCTTTCGAAGTCTAAATATTTTAAATAACTTACCGCCTTGGTCTAAGCCACGACATACTCCATAAGAGTTCCCTCCATCCTTACTGTTTCAAAGGATGTAGCCACATCTTACTTCATCGCTAATCTTACATGCCACATTATTATATAATGGTTTTAGTTTAAAGTCAATAGATTTGGCTTAATTTTTTCCAAATTTTTGTATGTTAGTCAATGATGTGAAACAAATTAATATATTATTCTCGTAATAT
>SAMEA3663057__coassemble_103_pt1 | contig 33236 bp, 36 predicted proteins | sample SAMEA3663057__metabat2_high_PE_009 | metagenome-assembled genome bin SAMEA3663057 (sample SAMEA3663057) | pig gut metagenome | biome: pig gut; feature: pig-associated habitat; material: faeces | place: France | collected 2012
CCGCTTTTGGTTGTTCTCTAAAGGTTTATTGTTTATTTTTCAATGTACTTTATGTCTTCTTTTTTGTTGAAGACGTCTTTTATTTTACTACCTTGAAACTTGTTTGTCAATACCTTTTTTAAAACTTTTTTAAGTTTTTTTATTTGGTATTTCAAACCCGAAAAAAGTGCAAAATAATAAACTAGTAATTATAGTATTTCTCTCTTCATCTGTTACTTAATTCTTACTAATTCATCAATATATTTCTATATACTTTTTTCGTCTGTTACTTGGTACTTCTTTATAATACCACGCCCCTATAAAAAAGTCAATACCTTTTTTAAAGTTTTTTCAATTTTTTTGTCGAAATTTGTTGAGCATAATTTACATCATATTTATACAATAAAATTTATGCATTTTATAGTCTTAAAACACCACTCAAATTTCAACTAATATAATATCATCTCCGATGCATTTTATCTTATCCCAAGTAATAACAATATCATTTTCACTAGTAAACATACTTAATATCTTATTGCTCCCAGGAACAACAATTGAAGTAATCTTTCCAGTCTCTAAATCAGCACATACGTCTTGAACGAAACCTAGTCTTCTTGCATCTGTTATATTAATTACTTCTTTACTTTTAAAATCCATACCTCTTTTCCCCATATTAATCACACCTCACATAATTATATGTAAGAATAAAAAAATTATTTCCTATATTATATAAGAAATAATTTTATTTGAATATTGTTATGCTATTTATATATTCTTTTAATATGATTAATTGCGCTCTTTTCCAATCTAGATACTTGAGCTTGGGAAATTCCAATTTCATTTGCAACTTCCATTTGTGTTCTTCCCTCAAAGAATCTTTTACTTATTATCATTTTTTCTTTGTCATTCAATTTTTTCATTGCTTCTGCAATTGTTATATTCTCTGCCCACAATTCATCTGTGTTTCTTTTATCCTTTACTTGATCTAATACATATATATTTTCGTTTCCGTCCCCATAAACAGGTTCTTGTAAAGAAATTGGTTCTTGAATAGCATCTAAGCACATTGTTATGTCTTCTTTTTGAACACCAAGTTCATTTGCAATTTCTTCTATTCCTATTTCTCTTTGATTAATTTTCATCTCTCTATCGCGAATTGCTAAAACTTTATATGCCAAATCTCTTAATGACCTACTAACCCTGATTGAATTATTGTCTCTCAAATATCGGCGAATTTCACCTATTATCATTGGTACTCCGATATGTGCTAAATTGTACATCCTGATTTATATCAAAATTGTCAATTGCTTTTATTAATCCCACACATCCTATTTGAAACAAATCATCAGCATTTTCTCCTCTTCCATTAAAGCGTTGAACTACAGATAACACTAATCTTAAATTTCCATTTATGAATTGTTCCCTTGCCTCTTCATCTCCATTTTTTATTCTAATTAAAAGTTCTTGTTTTTCATCATTTGATAGCACCGGTAATTTAGCTGTATTTACTCCAGCTATTTCTACCTTGTTTATCAAAATAAAAACCCCCTTCGAATTTAATGTTATTTACATTATTTCCAAATGGAGTTTTTTTATACTATTTAATATATGTACTTAAAACTGTTTCATGATACTAGTAACAAAAAACTATCCAGTCTTACTCAAAATATCTCTTTTCATTTTATTAATAATCTTTTTTTCTAATCTAGAAATATAACTCTGAGAAATTCCTAGCATATCAGCCACTTCTTTTTGAGTTTTTTCATTACCATCACTGTTACCGAAATCCGAAATCGCAATTCCATTATATTACGTTCTCGTTTGTTTAGCTTTTCTATGGATGCATGTAGCAAAGTTTTATCCACTTCATCTTCAATATGCCTAGATGTAACATCTGGCTCTGTTCCTAATATGTCTGAAAGTAATAACTCATTTCCATCTCCATCTTGATTTAATGGTTCATCAATTGATATTTCAGTTTTAATCCTATTACTTCTTCTTAAGAACATTAAAATTTCGTTTTCTATACATCTTGAAGCATATGTAGCAAGTTTAATGTTTTTATCAGTGTTGAATGTATTAATTGATTTCATTAATCCTATTGTTCCTATCGAAATTAAATCTTCAATTCCTATGCCTGTGTTTTCAAATTTCTTTGCTATATAAACTACTAATCTTAAATTTCTTTCAACCAATAGCTGTTTTACATTTTCATCTCCATTACTTAATCTTTGTAGTGCTTGTTCCTCTTCTTCCGGTTCTAATGGTGGAGGAAGCGTTTGGCTTCCTGCTACATAAAAGATTGATACATCTTCCATATTCTCGTTATTATTTATATATTTAGCATAAATATTATTTATACTAGACTTTAACACTTGCAACACGTTCATTTTCTTTGCCTCCTTCTAATAAATCCAGCCCAAAAATTGCTGAATACATTCCGTTTTTAGTAAAAGACTTATCATAAATTCCTATTATTACATTGTTAATGTTTTCTATTTTTTCATCTAATATAATATTTACACTATCTGCTTTTATTCCTAATAATAATCCATTTTGTTTTCCAAGTGAAGAAAATGGAATCATTCTAAATCTTGAAATTGTTTTATTGAATTCTTCATCTTTTGTTAAATCATCTATATCACCTCCCAAAATTTTATCTAAATTGTTTAAAACTTTTTCTGGTATTAAAGAGTATAAGCTTTTGTGTTCTATCACTATAACTGGAAATCCTGTTATTGGATCTTTAAGTAAGTTACCCGTATCAAGTAAAGCTTTCACCTTTGTAGATTTCTTGTTGATATATAGTTCTACATTATAAATCATATCTTTTTTGCTTAACTTTGTTTTTACTAATTTAAAACTAATTTGAATAACAATAAATGCAATAAGCGCTCCAACCAATGCTACTTTTATCGGATAAGAGCCAACAAAGACTCCATTTCTTATCTCAACCATCTGTGGTTTTAGAAAATACATCAAAGCAAATACACATCCGCCAAAAACAAATGAAACTAAATAAAAAATTATCAAATTCTTTATAAGCTTTTTTATCGATATTGGTTTAAATGCAATATATACAATAGCAACAGATAAAATTACTTTCATAATAAAATTAGAATAAATTGATATTATATTCAGATACATTACAACAGTATAAACCGCACCTACTAAGCTGGATAGAAGAATTCTTAGCTTTTTACACTCTGTTTTAATAACAACTCCTGTAGCGAATATAATTATATAATTCATTAGAATATTTTCTAAAAAAATTATGTCAAGGTAAACAGTCATCTCTTTCTCCTTTTTTATTGACCTGTCCCTAGCTGTGTAAAATGCACAGCCGGGACGCGTCCCCAACTGTGCATATTCTACCACCCCGTCCATAAAAAGGCTGTCACTTTCTGAAGTCAAAAAAAGAAATAATCTACAAAAATAGATTATTTCTTTTTTATTACTATAATATGTAATTATTTTTGATTCATTTAGACTAATTTCTAAATTATTTATTTGCTGTTTTGTTTTTTCTTAAGAAAGATGGAATGTCTAAATCACTTGCTGTGTTTGCAGCTGGTTCTGCTGGTGCAGGATTTGCTTTTATTGTTTGTTCCCATGCTTTGTCAACTATTTTGTTAACTGGCATTGAACCTAATTTATTTCTTTCTTCGTCTTCAAATCCTGTAGCAATAACTGTGATTACGATATCTTCTTCTAATGTTTCATCTATAACAGCACCGAAGATAATGTTAGCTTCTGGATCTACGCTTCTTTGAACTAATTCAGCAGCTGTGTTAACTTCATGTAATCCTAAGTTGTTTCCACCTGTAATATTGATGATAACTCCTCTTGCTCCTTCGATTGATGTTTCTAGCATTGGGCTTTGTACAGCTTGTTTAGCAGCTTCTTCTGCTCTTGATTCTCCAGATGCTCTTCCTATACCCATGTGAGCCATACCTGTATTTAACATAATTGTTTTAACATCTGCAAAGTCTAAGTTTACTAAACCTGGAACTGCGATTAAGTCTGATATACCTTGTACACCTTGTCTTAATACATCATCAGCCATTTTGAAAGCTTCTACTATTGAAGTTTTTCTATCGATTACTTGTAATAATTTATCATTTGGAATTACAACTAATGTATCAACTTTGCTTTTTAAACTTTCAATTCCTCTATCTGCTTGTGATAATCTTTTCTTTCCTTCAAATGTGAATGGTTTTGTAACAACACCTATTGTTAAAATTCCCATTTCTTTAGCACATGCTGCTACTATTGGTGCTGCACCTGTACCTGTTCCACCACCCATTCCGGCTGTAACAAATACCATGTCTGCTCCACGTAAAGCTTCTGTAATTTCGTTTTTGCTTTCTTCAGCTGCTTGAGCACCAATGTCAGGGTTAGCGCCTGCTCCAAGTCCTCTAGTAATTTTTTCTCCAATTTGAATTTTTGATGCAGCCTTTGATAATAATAAAGCTTGTCTATCTGTGTTTACAGCAACAAATTCAACACCCCTTATTCCAGAATCAACCATTCTGTTAACAGCGTTTGTTCCACCGCCACCAACACCTATAACTTTAATAGTAGCTGTTCCGTCTATCATTAGTCCACTTTCTTCCATGCCATCCATTATCATTTTGTTTTTCCTCCCTATTAATATTTTATTTTTTTAAAATTAAAAACGTCCTTTTTTGACTATTCTAAAATAGTCTATCTCATTTTATGAATAGAAAAAGTCTTTTACCTTTTCTATTATATCTTTAAAAATTGTGGTTTTTTCTTTAGTTGTATCTATATTACTAGAAACATTTTTTGCAAATTGTCTTGATGCTATATATCTAACTAAAGCATATACTGTTCTATATCCTGGTCTTACAGTGCTTATTCCTCTACCTGTTGAAATTTTTACCGGAATATTTAAAACTACCTTTCCTGCAACATCACTTTTGCTTATGTTTGTAATACCTTGACCTGTTAAAATTACATTATTAATACTTGGTTTTATTCCTTGCATTGTTATATCTTTATTAATTAATGTAAATATTTCTTCTATTCTCGCTTCTATTATCTCAATTAATTCAGAACTTTTTATAACTTTACTTGATTGTTCTTCTCTGCAAGTTGTAAGCAAAATTTCGTTATCATTATCAATATATGATTTCATTGCTAGGCCATATTGTTTCTTTAATTTATCTGCTTCATCTTTAGAGATGTTTAGTACTAGAGCAATGTCGTTAGTAATGTTGTCTCCACCTAATGGAATTGTATTTGTATAAACAAATTCTGATCCATTAAATACTCCTATGTCTGTATTTCCTGCTCCGACATCTAAAATCATAACATTGTCTGTTAATTCATGTGTGTCTAAAACTAAATTTCTTTCTGCTAATGTAATTGGTACTAAACCATCTATGTCTAAATTAGCTTTTTTAAATATTCCAACTAGTTGTCTCATATATTCTTTATCAGCTAATATCACTTGTGCTTTTAAAGTGAATTGTGAGCTGAAATTTCCTATTGGGTCAATTACTGCTTTTCCATCATCTAAAATGAATTTATCAGCAACTATATCTATAATACTCATTCCTTCTGGAACATCTATATCTTTAGCTTGCATTATTGCTGAAGATACATCTCTCACAGTTATTCCAGAATATTTATCTTTTACTTCTTTTATTACACTATTTTGTACTATTGTTACATATCTACCATGTATTGTTAGATATGCAGAATTTATTTTTAAATTTGTATCAACTTGCGCATCAGAAACAACTTTGTTTATTGCTTCAACTATTTCATTTTCATCAACTATTTTTCCTTTTTTTATTCCGCTGCAAGATTGATTTGTACTACATAAAATTTCTACTTGATTAAAATTATTAACTTCTCCGACGATTAGGCTTACTTTTGAAGTGCCTATATCAATTCCTACAATTACATCTCCGATAGCCAAAGTTAACTCCTCCATTTTTTACGCGTTTTAATTCCTAGTTTAATTCCTAGTTAGAATATTATATTTCTTAAAAAAAGTCAATAGAATTTGTTATATTTTTGTAATATTTTCGTAACAGTTTTGTAATAATGTCTTATTTTGTTTTATTTTCAATATTTTCCTCTTTTGACTTATGTCTATTTCTAAATTTTTCAAGATAAAATCTTCTAATTATTCCTAAATTATTAAACATTCTGCTAACAAAAACAAAGATTGCTACCAAATAAATATCAACATTTAATCTTTGTCCTAAATATGCTAAAAGCATAGCTAATATGGCATTTCCAAAGAATCCTGAAAGGAAAATTCCCATGTCAAATTTTTTGTTTAGTGATGAAACTAATCCTCCAAACACTGAGTCTAAAGCAGCTACTATTGCTATTGCTAAATAACCTGAATATGTATATGAAATAATTGGTGCAAAATTACCAACTACAATTCCTATAGTACATCCTAAAATTATTGCTACAAGAATCATTCTTATTCCTCCTTTTTATCTTTTAAATATTTTAGCGTAATTTCCTTGTTGTAACCATTAATGCTAATATTGTTTTCAAAACTTATTTCAATAGAGTATCCTTTTTTCTTATAATAAGGAATAAAACCGCTATCCTTGAAATTAAGTATTTTATCAAATTCCATCTTATCGCCTATTGCTTTTACTTCATAAGGACTTACAATTCTTTCACCATTTACTAATATATATTGGTTACTATTAATACCTACAATATCTGTATTATTAATTATTCTTTGTCCATTAATAGATATTGCTTCAGCTCCTGCATATTTTAATTCATTTATTAAATAAATTAAATTGCTTGCAGTAAAAGACATTTCCTGATTATCTATTAGTTTCAAAACAACTCCATCTCCAGTTACATTAGTTTTTCCAACAAGCATATTATACTCTTTAAGTTCTTTATCTAATACTTCTGAAGATTGTTGATTATTTTGTATCATTTTTGAGTATTCTTCTATTTTCTCATTATTTGATTGAAGTTTTTCGTCAATTTCATTATACTTATTCTTCCAGTTTAAAACCTCTTGTCTTAACTCATCTTCTCTCATTGCTTCAATTCCAATTGAATTTGTTTCTTCAACAGTTCTGAATTGAATGTACATTGATGCTACAAGTAAAATTGATACGAAAAAGACTACAATTGAAATAACTATTTTTCCTTTTTTCATTTTAACACCTCTTTGTTAAATTATTTTTATTCACTTTTAATGTGTTGTACATTTATTAAACCTTCATATTTATTAATTGTAATATTCTCTGTTTTCTTTACTTCAACCATTACTCCAGTTTCTTCCATCAATTCAAGATATCCACCTGGAATAGTCATAGAACCATATAATAACTCAGGTGATCCAATTGCTTTTATTTCAACTGGTGAACTAATTTTTTCTCCATTTACAACAACAACATTTCCTGCACAATATACAGATGTTGTATTTGTTATTCTTTGTCCATTTATAGAAATAGCTTCAGCTCCCGCATTTCTTAATGCATTTATTACTTCAACTAAATCTCCTGCATGAACCAAATAAAAATCTATACTATCTAAAGGGCTAATGTTTGAACGTTTTACTGTATTATTATCTTTTAAAGTTATTATAATTCCGTTTCCAGTTACATCTGTTAACCCTAATAAAGTATTATCTAATTTTATTTGTTCTTCTTTATAAATAGCATTTTCATCATTTTGAGTTGATTGCTGTCTTATTTCTTCAAGTTTTTGCTCTGATTTTTTCAAATCAACTGTTGCTTTGTCATATTTTTCTTTCCATTTTAAAACTTGGTCTCTTAATTCATTACCAGTTAAAGTCTTAGTAACTGTTAAATTAGATTCATCTATTGTTTTTAATTGTACACAAATAGCTACTGTTAAGCCAAAGCATACAAAAAAATATGTTAAAGCGATTTGCCATTTTTTCATTAATATACCTCCTTAAAGACTATACTTTTTCTCTAAACATAGGATCTTTAACATTTAAATCAATATCTAAAAAGAATTCTCCTTCAATTCCTTTTTCTCTTTGTATCATTTCTTTTACATATAGCATTTTAGTAGAAAGATTTTTACTATCTCCTAAATATACTGTTTTATCTTCTGATTCCATTGTTAAAACATAATCTTTATTATTCTTTATATTTATATGTGTTATTAAATTTCCAATTCCCTTTGAATTTGCTTCTTCAATGATTCTTAATACATCTTCTAATCTTTCCAAGTCATCTTTATTCAATCTGTTACCTGGTTTAACATCTTCTAAAGGTGTAACATAACCTTTTATAATTGGTGAATCAATTTTGGCACCTGAAATTTCTAGGATATATCCTTGATTGTTTATGTACACATAAGAATTTCCATATTCTAACATCAGAGTTGCAACTCTTTCTTTTACAGAAATTTTAACTTTACCAGCAAAAAGATTTCTGCTTACATCAACTTTTTCTACATATGGATTAGCAAGAATTTTATTCTTGACTTCTTTTTTAGAAAACTTAAACATATTCTCATTTAATGCAATTTCAGAAGCATTAGCAATCTGTTCAGAACTTATGTAATTATTATCAACAACTTGAATCGCTTTTACATTAAATACCGGAGATAATAGGAAATACACTGTTCCACCAATTATTAATATTAAAAGTAATAATAACATACTCATTCTTTTGATTGCTCTTCTTTTTTGCATTTTGATTTTTTCTTGTTTAGTAAACTGTGGTTGGTTATAATTTTCTTGGTTAACTGTTATCTTTTTCAAAAGCTTCTTTTTGTTGTTATTACTTTCCTTTTGGCTTTTATTTTTGCTTTCATCTCCAATAAACGTTTCTATATCATCTTCTGACTCTTCTTTTGGTTTCTTTTTAATGAATTTAGATTTAATACTTCTTACAACTTGTCCGCTTTTTTTTGCTTTGTTTTTCTTTTTTGGATTTACTTCATCTGGTTTTGGAAGTTTTGCAAGCCCTATTACAATCTCTTCATCTAAATCTATAACATCTTTTTTATCAGAGGCAGATTTTAAATCTGCCTTTTTCTTTGCATTTTTATTAACATTTGAATATACCATTGTTCTTTTTCTCTCATTTTTAGACATGTTTATTCACCTACTTTTCTAATATTTGCTCCAAGCATATTTAATTTTTCATCTAGATTCTCATATCCTCTTAGAACATAGTCTATATTTTCAACTGTTGTTTTTCCTTTTGCAACAAGACCAGCAAGAACTAATCCAGCACCTCCACGTAAATCATTTCCATGCACATTTGCTCCTGTTAATTTTCTTTTTCCTGTTATGATGGCTGTTTTTCCTTCTATTGTTATTTTTGCTCCCATTCTTATTAATTCATTTGTATACTTAAATCTATTTTCAAAAATATTTTCTATTATTATTGATGTGCCTTTTGCTGTAGTTAGTATTGAGCCAAAAATTTGTTGCAAATCAGTTGGAAATCCTGGATATGGCATTGTCTTAATTTCAATTGCTTTCAATTTTTTGGGTGCATCAATTTCTATGCTGTTTTTTTGGACATTCATTTGACATCCTGCTTCCTGTAATTTGTGGATGACTGGAATTAAATGCTCTGGTATAACATTTTTAATTTTAACCTTACCACCTGTAACAGCTGCTGCACATAAAATAGTTCCAGCTTCAATTCTGTCTGGCATAACCTTATATCCAGTACCTTTAAGTTTTTTTACACCTGTTATTTTTATTATATTAGTTCCAGCCCCCTGAATTCTAGCTCCCATTCTATTTAAGCAATTTGCTAAATCTATAATTTCAGGTTCCATAGCAGCATTATTTATTACAGTTGTTCCTTCGGCTAGAGTTGCTGCTAAAATAATATTTTCTGTTGCTCCTACACTTGGGAAATCTAAATTAATATCCGCCGCCAATATTTTATCACATTTGCACTTAATAAATCCAGCATTTTCTTCTACTTGTATTCCCATTTTTTTAAATGCTGCTAAATGCAAATCAATTGGTCTTGCACCAATCTCGCATCCGTCCGTGGATATGAAAAAGTAACTTCTTTAAACCTTCCTAATATAGCTCCAGCAAGAATTACAGTTGATCTCATTTGTCTCATTAAATCTTCAGGAATCTCTTTTTTTGTTATATTTCTCGAATTAATCTCTATTTTACCACTAGTTCTCCTAATCTTGCAACCCAAAATCCTTAAAATTTCTAAAGTTATTTTAGTATCTTGAATTTTTGGAATATTATATAATTTTGTTATATCTGAATTCAAAATTGTAGCAGCAATAATTGGAAGTGATGCATTTTTAGAACCAGAAATATTAACTTCTCCATGTAGTCTTCTACCGTCCATCTATTATGTATGATTTCATTTTGTTCACCCTTTCTATAATTAGTTATGCTATATATTATGTTGATTTTCAAAAAACGTCCCAATAAATACTTTTTTCAAAAAATCACAAATAATTCACACAATGGACATAATCAATTGTTATATTATATACAAGTTAGTAACGTATACTCCAGTTACTAACAATATAAAATAAAACATCCCCTTTTATTTTCAGTAAAAAAAAAGCAACCTTTATAGGTTGCTTTTTAATTTTATTTATATAGATATTTTTGTGGATTCATAGGTTTATTATTTATTCTTACTTCAAAATGCAAATGGTTACCAGTTGAATTTCCTGTTGAACCAACTAACGCAATTGTGTCTCCGGCTGATACTTCTTGCCCAACTTTTACAAGTATTTTACTGCAATGGGCATAATAAGTTTCAACTCCATTACCATGAGAAACCTTAACTAAATTACCATAAGTTCCCATTGGTGACGCATGTGTTACAACACCATCTGCTGCGACTTTTATCTCTGTTCCTCTTGGAGCAGCGATATCTAACCCTGTATGAGCACCTGAACGAACATTTTCATATGCACCAAATCTTGAAGTTATACGTCCTGAAATTGGTGTTTGAGCTAAATAAATTCCGTTTACAGTTCTCATTTCTTTATCTATATAATCATCAACTGACGATTCAATTTCTTGTTTTGCTAAAGTTAAATCTGTAGATTCTTCTATTTTCTTAGCGTCATCTACATTTACTGTATAATACTCATTGATACCTATATTTAAATCTAGGTTACCAGAATGTTCTTGTTTAATCTCTGCTACTAATTGTTCAGCTTCTTCTAAAGTATTAACATATCCCTTGTTTTCATTATTAAAAGTGACTGCATAATATCTATAAGTTATTTCTGCATTTTGTTTTAAAGATTTAATTAATTCATCTTCATTTGTTTTTTCTGCTCTGCTTACAAGTTGCAATTTATATTCTGGAAATTGTTTAATTGTTACAAAAGCAACATTTCCATTATGTGCAAGAATTTCTTCGTTAATTCTTTGCTCTAGTTCAACCTTACTGCTTACGTATCCTACAACCTCTCCAGAAATTGTAACAGCATATGCAGGTTTGAACTTAAATGCCAATATTGCAATTACACTTGCTAATAGTAAAAAAACTAAGTTAACACATCTAAAAGATTTTTTAGCATGATATAATATTTTTCTTTTTAAAATAAAAGTCACCTTCCTTTGTTTTTTTGCAAGCATTTGTTATTATAACATATATTTTCTTCAAAAGCAAATTTTGTATGCTGGAAATTTTTGAAACGTTTTTGGACGTGTTGTTAATCAAATATTTCAATTTTTATCATTAAAGTAATCCATAATTCCATTAAAAATTCCCCAAGCTAATCTATCCTGATATTCGTCATCAAGTAGAAGTTGCTCTTCTTCCGGGTTTGATAAAAATCCACATTCCACAATTGATGCTGGAATTTCAACGTGTTTCATTATATATATGTTATCTATTTTCATTGCTACTCTTTTGTTTTCTTTTTGAATTGAATCATTTAAATTTGTTTGAATACTTTTAGCTAAGTTTATGCTTTTTTCATTTTCTTCTTGATAAAATGTTTGCCAGCCTGAATATTGTTGCTGTGGAATTTTATTTAAATGAATTGAAACAAAAATATCTGCTGAACTTTCATTTCCTATTTTTACTCTATTGTGTATGTCTGAAACCTTTTTTTGTTTTAAAGTCTTGCTGTCTATGTCATAAATTGCGTTTTCATCTGATCTAGTTAGAATTACTGTTGCACCGCTTTGCTCCAAAAGATTTTGAACCTTTAGCGCAATTTTCAAGTTTGTTTCAGCCTCTGTTGTTCCTCTGCTACTTTCTGCTCCGTTCGTCTGGAATTCCGTGACCAGCATCTAAAACTATTATTCTATTTGATGCAGGTAAATTAACAGTTTCTACAGTTTTTTGAATTGTAAAAGCTGATTTTAATGAAAACATTGTTAATGATAAACATAGCATACTTCCAATAAGTATTAATCTTTTTTTATGTAATATTATCATATAAAAAACACCTCATATTATAATTATATGAAGTGTTTATTAATTATATTCTAAAAAATTATTTGCTTGTCTTTTTCTTTCTGCCTCTTTTTTTAGGCTTTTCTTCTACACTTGTTACTTCATCCGGATTCCAAACTTCTCCAACTTTTGGTTTATTCCATGAAATATAATTACAACTTGCAGGATTATTTTCACAAATATAATAATTTTTTCTTCTTTTTGTTTTACGAACTTGCACTGTTGCACCACAACATGGGCATGGAACATCAACTGTTTCAACAATTGCTTTTGTATTTCTACATTCTGGGAAACCTGGACAAGCCAAGAATTTTCCATATCTTCCATATTTATAAACCATCATTCTTCCACATTTATCGCATGGAACATCTGATACTTCATCCACTAACACTACATGTTCTAATTCTTTTTCAACGCGAGATAATTCTTCCACAAAAGGTCCATAAAAATCTCTAATTACGTTTTTCCAGAACACTTTTCCATCAGCTATTTCATCGAATTCCTCTTCTATTTTAGCAGTAAATTCTACATTTATAATATCTTTGAAGTTTTCTATCAACAATTTATTAACAACTTTTCCAAGTTCAGTTGGACATAATTGTTTCTTGTCTTTTTGAATATATCTTCTTTCTATTATAGTTGTAATTGTAGGTGAATATGTACTTGGACGTCCTATTCCTTTTTCCTCTAGACTTTTTACTAAACTTGCTTCAGTATATCTTGCAGGTGGTTCAGTAAAACTTTGCTTTGGTTCAATTTTCTTTTCTTCTAATTCTTGATTTATTTCAAGTTCTGGAAGTGTAACTATATCGTCTGTTTCTTTACTATTGTCATTATCTTCAACATATAAAGTCATAAATCCTTTGAACTTCAATGTTTGACCATTTGCTTTAAAAATATAATCATTTACATTAATATCAACACTTGTTGTATTATAAATTGCTGTTGACATTTGGCTTGCGATAAATCTATTGTAAATTAGATTATATAGTTTAAATTGTTCTGGTGTTAATGAATCCTTTACTTTATCTGGACTTAATTCCACATAAGTTGGTCTTATTGCTTCATGGGCATCTTGAGCATTTTGTTTTGTTTTATAATATCTATTTTCGTAATATTTTGCTCCATAATTTGATTCAATATATTTTTTTGCAGCTGCTTTTGCCTCATCTGAAATTCTTGTAGAATCTGTTCTCATGTAAGTAATTAAACCAACTGTTCCTTTTTCAGGAACTCTTACACCTTCGTATAAGCCTTGAGCAATACTCATTGTTCTTTTTAATGTAAAGTTTAATTTTCTTGAAGCCTCTTGTTGCATTGTACTTGTTGTAAATGGTGGAGCTGGATTTCTTTTCTTTTCAGCTTTTTTAATATCCGTTACAACATATTCTTCATCTTTAATTTTTGATAAAATATCATCTACTTCTTTTTGAGAATGAATTTCTAATTTTTTTCCATCTTTTCCAAAAAATTTAGCTTCAAAAGCTTTTTTTGATTTTTTATCTTTTAATTGTGCATATATATTCCAATATTCTTCTGGAATAAAGTTTTCTATTTCTTCTTCTCTATCACATATTAGCTTAACTGCAACAGATTGAACTCTACCAGCTGATAATCCTTTTTTTACTTTTTTCCATAATAATGGACTTATTTTATATCCAACTATTCTATCTAATACTCTACGTGCTTGTTGTGCATCAGTCAAATTCATATCTATTTTTCTAGGTTCTTTGATTGACTTTTGAACTGTTTCTTTTGTTATTTCATTAAAAGTAACCCTGCAAACACTATCTTCTGGAATTTCTAAAATATGAGCTAAGTGCCATGCAATTGCTTCTCCTTCACGGTCAGGGTCAGTTGCAAGATATACTTTTTTAGCACTCTTTGCTTCTTTTTTCAAATCTTTAATTAAATCACCCTTACCACGAATATTTATATATTCAGGTTCAAAATCTTTTTCTGTATCTACACCTAACTTTGATTTTGGCAAGTCTCTTATATGTCCCATTGATGCCATTACTTTTGTGCTACCGCCCAAAAATTTCTTTATTGTATTTGCCTTAGCAGGTGATTCCACAATAATTAATTTATCAGCCATTAATTTTCTCCTTTTTATCCTATTTTACTTATCTATTCTAAGCCATTAGTTTTATTTTTGCAAGACCTTATTGAAATTTTTTTGTGACGCGTCCCTGACTGTGCACTAAATTACTCCCTTTAAATGATTTAATTTATATCTAACATGTTCCATGTCAATTACAACTTCAATAACGTCAATTCTAACAAAACAATTTTCAAGTTTTTTACAATATAAATAGTATTTTGCACTATTTAAGATATGCATTTGCTTTGTCTTATTTACAGCTTCAGAAGGGAAACCATAATCAAAACTTGTACGTGTTTTTACTTCAAAAAATACAACTTCTTTGTTCTTTACATCAAAAGCTATGATGTCGATTTCACCTTGTTTGCAGCTAAAATTTCTATCTAGAATCTTATAATCATTTTTTCTTAAGTATTTACAAGTAACATTTTCTCCAAATTTCCCTATTGTTTGTTTTTCAAGCATTTAAACACACCCTTTATACACTTTATACACAAAACTGATCACAAATACAATACTCTCCACCTGATTTGCTTAAAACTAATCCCTTTATCTCAAGAATAGATAAATACGAATTTATATCTTGAATACTCATATTGAATTCATTGCTCATTATTTCAGAATTTACTACACTGTTTTCTTTAATATATTGATAAAGCATTCTGCCAGTTCCATCCAAATCTGCAAGTTGTTCATTCTCCAACAGTTTGAACTTATTAATTTTTTGCTGTTCTAGAAATTTTTCATAATTTTCATTTTTTTCTACCAAACCTAATGAACACAATATTTCTTTCCCTTCAGTAATCATAGTAGCACCTTTTTTTATAAGATTTATAGTACCTAAACTATTTTTACTTCCAACACTATTTGGAATGCAAAACACTTTTTTACCTTGCTTAAACGTGAATTTTGCAGTAATGCTTGTTCCACTTCTATAAGCAGCTTCTATGACTATGGTTGCTAAAGAGAGTCCACTTACTATCCTGTTTCTTGCTGGGAAATAAACCTTTTTAGCTTCTTCGTCCGGCATTTGTTCTGACATTACACATCCTCCAGAATTTATAATTCTTTTAAATAAATCCGTATTTTCCACTGGAAAAACTTTATTAAGACCAGAACCTAAAACAGCGATTGTTTTTCCACCATTTTCTAAACAGGTCTCATGAGCAATAGTATCAATTCCAACAGCTAATCCGCTTACAATACATACACCTGCTTGTACTAATTCCTTAACTATTTTCTTTGTCATTTTTTTACCATACTCACTCATATTTCTCGAACCCACAACAGTTATACATGGCATATTACAACAATTAATATCACCCTCAATATATATTTCTCGTGGTGCACTTTTTATTTTTTTTAATAATCTGGGATATTCTGAATCTTCTACTGTTATTTTTTTCATTCAACTCCTCCATTTTAGTTTTATTCACATACATTATATTTCTTATCTAAACTTCTATACTGAATAGCTTCAAGCAAATGCTTATCTTGAATATTTTCACTTTCGTCTAAATCTGCAATAGTCCTTGCAACTTTTAAAATCCTTTCGTAAGCTCTTGCGCTGAGTCCTAACTTTTCAAAGGCTCTCTTTAAAATTATTTTTCCTGAATTATCTATTTTACAAAACTTTTGAGTTAATCTTGGAGTTAATTCTGAATTTGAATAAATACCTAAACCTTCATATCTATTTAATTGTATTTTTCTTGCTTTATTAACTCTTTTTTGTATTTCTGTCGAACTCTCCTCTTTTTCTTCCGAATTTAAGTTATCATATTTAATAGAACTTACCTCTACTTGAATATCAATTCTATCTAGCAATGGTCCACTAATTTTGCTTAAGTACCTATTTATAGCACTCTCACTGCATTTGCATTCTTTCTCAGTACCATAAAATCCGCAAGGGCACGGATTCATACTAGCAACAAACATAAATTTACTTGGATAAGTAAGTACTTGAGTTGCTCTTCCTATTGTAATTTCTCCATCTTCCAATGGTCCACGTAAAATTTCTAAACAATTTCGATTAAACTCCGGTAATTCATCAAGAAACAATACTCCATAATGTGCCAAACTAATTTCTCCGAGGTTTAGGATATCTCCCACCACCCACTAACGAAACTGGGGATATTGTATGGTGTGGTGCTCTAAATGGTCTTGAATTAATTATAGGGGTATCTTCAGATAAATTCCCTGCAATGCTGTGAATTTTAGTAATTTCCATGCATTCATCAAAACTTAATTCGGGAAGTATTGTCGGAATTCTTTTTGCTATCATTGTTTTTCCTGAACCGTGGACTTCCAATCATTAAAATATTATGTCCTCCACTTGCTGCAACTTCTATGGCTCTTTTTATATTCTTTTGTCCTTTAACTTCTGAAAAATCCAATTTGTTTTTTGATTCATTCTTCTCGAAAATATTGTATTCATTTTGAAATGATATTTTTATATTATGATTAAGATATTCAACGGTTTCTTCTAAACTTTCAACTGGAATTATTTCAATTTCTTTGACAATGCTGGCTTCTTTTGCGTTTTCTTTGGGCAAAACAATCTTTTTAATGCCAAGTTTTTTAAGTTCGATACACATTGGTAAAACTCCATTAACTTTATTAACTTTCCCATCTAAAGAAAGCTCACCTATAAACACCATATCATGAATTGGATAATGAATATATTCATTAGCACACAGTACTCCAACCGCAATTGGCAAATCAAAAATTGAACCCTCTTTTCTTTTTGCCGCTGGTGCCAGATTAACAACAATTTTCCTACTAAATAAATTAAATCCTGAATTTTTTATTGCAGTTTTTACTCTTTCTTTTGACTCGCGAATACTAATATCAGGTAATCCGCACAACATCAAAGCCGTGGCAAACCTGCAGCGACATCTACTTGTACTTCCACAAGATAACCATTTAAACCGTGAAAGTGACATACTATTTACAATTGATAACATTTTTGTTTTTACCTCCTGATGTTTTTCTCATTATTTAATTATTTTGGATAACAACTGTCCCGCACGGAACATAAGAATAAATTGTTTTGAAACAAATTTAATTAGAATTTATATTATATATTAAACCACAAAAAAATTAAGATTTCAACCAGAATCGTCTGTCAAATTTCGACAAAAACAAAAAAAACGACTTAAAAAAGTCGCCTTTTACATTATATTATAATCCTAAATCTTTTATAACACTCTCTAAAATTCTTTTAGAGCTATCATAAGTTACTCTTTCTAATGCATCTTTAGGTAAAAGCCATTCTGTTTCAATAACTTCCTCTTCTTGAACTTTTATTTTTCCTCCTATTTTATCTGCTACAAAAAACACAACGTCTTTTTCGATTCCTTCTTCAGGAGAATAATGTTCAACATATCTTAAATTATCATTTATTTTAACATCCAAATTAGTTTCTTCCTTAATTTCTCTTAATGCTGTTTCAACTTCTGTTTCACCTGATTCAACATGTCCTTTTGGAAATCCCCAATGACCTTTTACTTGTTTAATAACAAGAACTTTATCTCCATCAAAAATTACTGCACCACATGATTTTTCGTATTTCATTTTACCACTTTCCTTTTCATTAAATTTTATATATATTAACATTATTATTTAAAAATTGCAACAAAATTTATAAAAAGCAAAACCCTCCAATGCATAATTACACATTGGAGGGAGCCCTTTAGTACTGTCTTTTTATAGTCTTCTCCCTATTATTTGTTATTGAAGGACGGAGCACTCGACGAAAAACTCAATGCGCAAAATCTGAAAAGATGGTGGACAGTTTTGACTTGGGCTTGCTACGTTGCTTTTAGCAACCATGCGAGCATTATACCTCATTTTTCGGATTTTGTCAACATAAAGTCATTTATTTAAACACTTTGGACTTATTTGCTTTAAACTTTTAGATTACCATCATCATCTAAATCAACCTTCAACGTTTCTCCAGCTTCAACTTCACCACTAATAATTTTCTTAGCTACTAAAGTTTCAACATTATTTTTAATAAACCTTTTCAAAGGTCTAGCGCCATAGTTTGGATCAAATCCATTATCAATAATATACTGTTTAACTTTATCTGTAATCTCTAATTTTATTTGCTTATTATTCAAACGTTTTTGTAAATCTTCAATCATTAAATCTATAATATTAATAATTTGATTTTTCATTAATGGTTTATAATAAACTATCTCATCTAGACGGTTTAAAAACTCAGGTCTAAATGATTGTTTTAATAACGAATCTACTTGTTTAACAGCTTCTTCATCAATAGTACCATCATCCTTAATTCCATCTAATAAATATGATGAACCTAAGTTTGATGTTAATATAATTATTGTGTTTTTGAAGTCAACAGTTCTTCCTTGTGAATCTGTAATTCTTCCATCATCTAAAACTTGTAATAAAATATTAAATACATCTGGATGAGCTTTTTCAATTTCATCAAGTAATATAACTGAATATGGTTTTCTTCTAACTGCTTCTGTTAATTGTCCGCCTTCTTCATAACCAACATATCCTGGAGGTGCACCAATTAAACGGCTAACGCTAAATTTTTCCATATATTCAGACATGTCAATTCTAATCATATTGTGTTCGTCATCAAATAATGCTTCTGCTAATGCTTTTGCAAGTTCTGTTTTCCCAACACCAGTTGGTCCTAAAAATAAGAATGAACCTATTGGTTGATTTGGATTGGCAATTCCTGCACGAGAACGAATTATTGCATCACTTACTTTTTTAACCGCTTCATCTTGTCCAATAACTCTTTGGTGCAAAATGTTTTCTAGTCCAAGTAACTTTTCTCTTTCCCCTTCCATTAACTTAGATACCGGAATTCCTGTCCATCTTCCTATTATTTTAGCAATTTCTTCACCTGTTACTTCATTTCTTAAAATACTATTATTTCCTTTTCTTTCTTCAACCAATTTTTCTTGTTCAGCTAGTTGCTTTTGTAAATCTGGTAATTTGGAATATTTTAATTCGGCTGCTTTATTTAAATCATAAACTCTTTCAGCTGCCTCAATTTCACCATTTACTTTATCTAACTCTTCTTTAATTTTTTGAACTTTATTAATTGCATTTTTTTCATTTTCCCATTTAGCTTTCATTCCGTTAAATTTTTCTTTCATATCTGCTAATTCTTTTTGAACTTCTTCTAGATGAGCTTTTGACAAATCATCAGTTTCCTTTTTTAATGCAGCTTCTTCAATTTCATGTTGCATAATTTTTCTTGAAATATCATCTAATTCAGTTGGCATTGATTCCATTTCGGTTTTAATCATTGAACATGCTTCATCAATTAAATCTATTGCTTTATCTGGCAAAAACCTATCTGAAATATATCTATGTGAAAGTACAGCAGCAGTTATTAAAGCTTGATCATGAATTTTTACACCATGAAAAATTTCATATCTTTCTTTTAATCCTCTCAAAATTGAAATGGTATCTTCAACACTTGGTTCATCGACTAATACTGGTTGAAAACGTCTTTCTAACGCAGCATCTTTTTCAATATATTGGCGATATTCATTTAAAGTTGTTGCACCAATACAGTGTAGCTCACCTCTTGCTAGCATTGGTTTTAGTAGATTACCTGCATCCATTGCCCCATCAGTTTTTCCTGCTCCAACTATTGTGTGAAGCTCATCAATAAATAAGATAATTTTTCCATCGCTTTTCTTAATTTCATTTAAAACAGCTTTTAATCTTTCTTCAAATTCTCCACGATATTTAGCTCCTGCAATTAATAATCCCATGTCTAATGAGAAAATTTTTCTATTTTTAAGATTATTTGGAACATCCCCATTTACAATTCTAATAGCCAATCCCTCCGCAATTGCTGTTTTTCCTACACCTGGTTCGCCAATTAAAACGGGATTATTTTTGGTTTTTCTTGAAAGAATCCTAATAACATTTCTAATTTCAGAATCTCTTCCTATAACTGGATCCAATTTGTTTTGCTTTGCAAGCTCTACTAAATCTTGACCATACCTATTTAAAACATCATAAGTACCTTCCGGATTTTCACTTGTAACTCTTGTGTTTCCTCTAAGCTCTTTTAAAGCTGATAACACATTATTTTTGTTTATACTATTACTTCTTAAAATATTAGATATGCCTGTATTTTGATTGTTCATAATACCTAATAAAATATGTTCAACTGAAATATATTCATCTTGCATCTTTTTAGCCTCATCTTCAGCTGATACTAAAGCTCTATCTACATCATTAGATACATAAACTTTATCTGGCTCTCTTCCTGAACCTGTAACTTCAGGTAAGGATTTTATTGCATTTTGAAGTTGTACTTTAATTGAATCAACATTAACATTCATCTTTTTTAGCAATTCTGAAATAAAACCATTTTGCTGATTAACAAGTGCCCACAACAAATGCTCCTCCTCAATTTGCATATTCTGATTTTCTAAAGCTACAGATTGTGCTTCTTGTAACGCTTCAATTGATTTTTGCGTAAACTTTTGCATATTCATTTAAATCCCTCCTTAATTTTTGAAACATTTCGGGACGGTCTTGTTTTGTGTCAAATTTGAAACATTTTAAGACCGTCCCCAAATGTTTCATTTTCTTTTATCTTAATATTATAAACCTTATTTTTAGCAGTGTCAAGTAGAGAGTGCTAATTTATTTAAAATAAAAAATCTTAGATTTTCTCAATAAAACCTAAGATTCGCTTATATTTATATCTAAAAATAATCTTTAATTATTAACTTTTTTATTCTTTTTTACTAGTTCCACAATTCCTGTTAAAACAACTGCTACAACAACATATGCTGAAATAATTAAACAATTACGAGCAATGAAATTTGTTTCTGTAGATATTAAACAATCTTTTATTAAGTTAATAGTATATGTCATTGGTAGAAGTGGATTTAGCCATCTAAATCCTTTTGCTATTATATCAACTGGGAATGTTCCTCCAGACGCAGCAAGTTGTAATACTAAAATAATTAATGCTAAAAACTTACCAACATCGCCAAAAGTTCTAATTAAAAATTGAATAATGCTTGTAAAACATAGCCCCATTAATGCACTTATAATGTAATATACCAATTGGTTATCCACATTATATCCCAATGTTACCTTTAGTAGAAATGCTGTAACTAATCCTTGAATAACACCAACAGCTAAATATGCTAGATTTTGTTTTAATTTATTTTCATAATTACTATCAAAAATTCCAAATCTATGTTTTTGATCATAGTATAAAACTACGTAACACATTAATGCTCCAACCCATAAGCCTATTGATAAAAATAGTGGTGTAAAGGCTATACCATATGATGTGACTTCGCCATAGTCTTTTTCAACAACTTCAACTGGATTTGAAATATGTTCACTTAAACCATCTAATTTTTCTAGCTCTTTATTAGCATTTTGAATTCCATTATCTACACCGTTTTTTAATGTTCTAACACCATCTTGTAACTCTAAACTTCCGTTATATGCACTATTAGTTCCATCACTTAAAGCATTTAGTGCTGTTTGTATTTTATCTGAATTTGAATTTAATGTCTCTAAACCGGTAGTTAATGTTTCGCTACCAGATTTAATACTTTGTGTTCCATTTTCTAATGAGGAAATTCCAGAGTTTAAATCATTTGTTCCATTTTGAACTTGTGATAAACCATTTTTTAATTCTGCCATTCCAGCAGTTAATTGGTTTAATCCTTCTGTTCCTTGGCTTAACATTTTAGTTCCATCTGCTAAATTTTGTGCTCCTGTTTTAACTGCTGCACTTGATTTCATTAATTCCTGAGAGCCACCTTTTATTGCTTTTCCACTTGTTTCTATTTTATCATAAGCACCACTTGATAAAATTTCTTGTGCTTTTTTAGATAGACCTATCACATTTGGATCTTGACTAACTTGCCCATATTGAGCCATAGCAGTTAATAGTGCTTTTGTATTTTCATTTAATCCATTAACACCATCTATATACGCTGAAGTATTTGTTCCTAGGTAATCACTGCTATCAACATATTTTTTTACTCCTTCATTTAGCTGATTACTTCCTGCATATAATTGATTAATAGAAGTTTGTAATTCATCTACTCCGCTATTTCCAGATTGTAATAAAGTATCAGCACCTTTATTAATTTGTTGTATTGCAGAGTTTAAAGTATTTCCTCCCTCTGATAAAGCTTTAGCTCCATTATCAATTTTATTAATTCCAGAATTTAATTGTTTACTTCCATTAGCTGCGCTTTCAACTCCATTATCAAAAGTCGAATAACTATTTTTTAATGTATTTACACCATTATTTAACTCATTTAATCCGTTTGATAAACTTTGAGTTCCATCTAAGATTTCACCTGACCCATCTGATATTTTTTGAAGACTATTTGGAACATCCTTTAAATTTTCTGCTAAAGTTTCTACAGTTTTACTAGAAATTTCACTTTTAATTTGAGTTTCTGTTGCTACAACAATCCTATTAATAATTTGAGAAGCTAAGTAATTCATTTTTTGGTTTGGTGAATATGTAATTTGTACTATTTTTTTATCAACTTCTCCAGCACTATTTAAATCTTTTGTAAAGTTTTCAGGAATTGTAATAACAGCATAATATTTTTGATTTTTTAAACCATCTTCTGCTTCATTTTTACTAACTTCACAAACATCAACAACATTCTTTTCCTTTAAACTATTTATGACTTTTTCTCCTTGGTTTTCTCCGTTATCTCCTTTGTCTAAATTAACAATTGCAACTTTCATATCTTGTAAATTTCCATATGGATCCCAGTAAGATTTCAAATAAAAGAAACTATAAATTATAGGAATCAACATTACAACAATGAAAATTACCATTTTCATAATTTTTTTACTATTCATTTTATACATCCTTTCTTTTTTTTGAACAACCTAGGACAGCTTATTTTGCTAACCCATCCCTGACTGTGCACTATTTGCTTAATCCAGTTTTCAAGAAGCTTATAATATTGTCAGCAATAATGTTTTCGTCTAGTTTTTTGTTATTTTCATTCCAGTCAAACATTAGCGCAATATACATTTTGTAAATTAAGAAAGCAACAATATCTACATCTTTAACTTTAATATAGCCTTTCTTTATTGCATCTTGTAATTTTTGCTTAATATAATTTTGTACCTCGCTATCAATAACCTTCAGATTTTCAATTATAATTGGATTTTTTAAAATTTCTGCTTCATTAACAAGATTTTTTAGAAATTTCTTTTTATTTACATATTTTAATAATTTGTATATTCCTTGATGAACTGTTTCATAAAAATCTTGATTTCCATTTTCTAAATTCTCTGCTTCAACATCCTCAACAATTTTTTTCATATTTTCTAACTCTTCATTTATAATGCATTTAAATAATTCTTCTTTACTACTAAAATATGAATATACTGTTCTTTTTGTAACATTTGCCTCTCTTGCAATTTCATCCATTGTTACTTTTTTAAATCCATACTTGTTAAACAACTTTCTTGCTGCCTCAATTATTTGTTTTTCTTTCATATTTTCCTCCTGATATACTGGTATACTCTTATAGTATATTAGTATACTCTCATTTTTTATGTTTGTCAAGTTCTTACTTTTAAAAAAAGAAAAAAAGAAACTAAATGAAGTTAAATAATGTCTCCATTTAGTCTCTCTTTTTATCTAATATTTTATTTTCTAAAATATTTTAAATAGCCAATCTTTCGTCATCTTCCTCTTTTTCACTTTTTGATGTAACAACCATATTTATTTTTGATCTAACAGATTCAGCCTTTTGTATTCTCATATTTTTTCTTAATTCTCCAACTGAAAATTTTTCGAAATCTTCTTGAGAAATTTTATCATCTTTTAATTTATATTCCTCATACATTTTTTCTTTTAGTGTTGGAATTGAATCTTCTAAGCCTAATTTTTTCATTTCAGGTTCTATTTTTTCTGCTATAAATTCAGAAACATTTAAAGTTAATCCAGAACCTTGTCCATGTAATATTTCTTTTGCTAAACTATTTACAATGTTTTTCTTGATTGTATATTTTTCTAATTCAGAATTTATAAATTTATATTTTAATAAATGAATATTGGCTTCTTGTAATTTTTTTTCTTGTCTTTCTCTTTCTAATTCCTCTAATTTTTCTTGTTTTCTTTCAGGTTTAAAAATTCCTCTTATACGAGCAAAAAAAGTTTTTACTCTACTAGTAGGGGCTAATTCAACTCTTGATTCAAAGTCTTCTTGAACTTCTCTTACAAAGTTTAAGTTCTCTGAGCAATTTCTGAATTCTGTAATACCCTCTTCAAATTTTCCTAACATATCTGATACAACAGCTTGTACTAAATATGATTTCATATTGAACTCAATACCTACAGTTCTAAATTGTCTTATAACTTCTTGAGTTAATTTATCATGTAATGTTGTAACTATATTTGGAAGATTCTCTTCTTTTGCGTTTATTCTCTCAAACTTTTGAATCAATTCTAATGATTCTTTTATTTTACCTTGCATTGTATTTATTCTTGCGAACAACATTCTTTCTAATCTAAAATCTTTTTTATCTTGTTCATGTTGTTTTTCTTTATTCTTTTTCACATTTTCTTGTTCAATACATTGATTTTTTTCTGCAGTATTTTCTTGAATATTTACTTGTACATTTTGTACTATTTCTTGCTTTTGTTCTTCTTCATTTTTATTTTCTTCCACATTATTTTCTATATTATTTATTTCTGTTTTGGGTTCTTGAGTGTTTTCAATAATTTCTTCATTTATTTTTTCATTTGATTGCTCTTCTGGAGTTTGTTGCACAGTTTCATTAGAATTTTCGTTTGCAGACAGATTTTCTGCTTGTGCATTTTGAGGCGCAAAATTACCTTGTTGATTTTCAATAATTTTTTTTGCTGTTTTTTGGGATTCTTTAAGAAGCTCATCTAAAAAGTCAATTTTCTGTGTTGCTTGCATATCAATTGTGTTCTGAGTTACCTTTCCCCCTGTATTAACAGCGTTTTCAACATTTTTAACATTATCTATTTCATTTACATTTGTTACATTTTCATTTGTTCCCACACTCATAACCTCTTCTCTTCTAGTTATTTATAAATACATTATAAAATTTTTGATAAGTTTTGTCTATACTAAAATGAATTTTTTTTAAATATTTTTTTTACTTTTTATCGCATATTTCGACATTTTATATGTAAAAAATGAGTTTTAGGTTCTTAAATATTAATTTTATTTTTGTGTACATCTCACAGAAAAGCTAAAAAACTCCCAATTAAATTGAGAGTTTTTCCAGCATTAGTTTGTAATTAAACTGATTTCTTTTATAAATTCTTCTTTATCCTTCGCATTACCAAAAGAAACAATTATGCTTCTTTCTCTCTTATTAGACTTGTTGCGAAATGATATCGGAGAATTTATTTTTTTTGCATGATACTTATATGCCAAATTTTTTATCTGCTTATAGGTTTTGTCAACAACACTAAAGCTTTCTGGAAACTCATCTGTATTAACAGATATACTGTTTCCACACAGAGGGTATTCCCCATCCATTGCCTCAGTTGAAATTTTAAGCATATTTTTTTCCTCCTAAATATTAATTAATATTTTTAGATAGCATTATATTAATGCTTTTTTAAATAGGTATATTAACCTATTTTTTTGTACCTTATAATTATAACATTTATTTGGTATGAATGTCAATTTGTTGATATGGTATCTCTATTTTATTTTTGTTAAGGACAACTAAAATAGTTCTTAAAATATCCCTTCTTACTGGAAGTTTTTCAATAGGATTACATTTTACGCAGATTAAATAATCTATATTAGAATCTGCAAATTTATTTACACCTTTATAATTATATTCTTCAATTCTTTCATCTTTAGATATTTCATCTAAAATTTCTTTTATTGCATGTTCAGCCTTATCGACTTTTACTTCATATGGCATTGGAATATTTATATATAAGTCTTTTGAAATAAGTTCAACTTGTTCAATATTTCTGTTAGCTATAGATACTATATTGGAAGTTCTAACATCTTGAATTTTTGTAGTTTTTAATCCAACCATTAAAACTTTTCCTTCAATTTCACCATATTTTACTACATCACCAACTGCAAAATATTTATCGGAAATAATATCAAATCCTCTTATAATATCTTTAAATGCATCTTGAACAATAAAACCAACTATAATACTTAAAACTCCAACTCCTGCTATCATGGAACTAACATCTATTCCATTGATTTGAAGAATTAAAAATAATACAATAATGAAAAATGCATATTTCAAAAAATTTCTAATTAATCTAATATATGTTTTATCCTTTTGTCCAGCATTTCTTCTGCTTTTTTTATTTTCACCTTTTATTAACAATCCACTTACTACTTTGTAGATAATAAAACTTACTATAATTACAATTATTGATTTAACAATATTGTTAGATAGAATTTTCTCTACTAAATCAAGATATTTTTCCATTTACATCTCTCCTTTTTTTATTGAAACTTTTTAAGACCGTCCCGGAATGTTTCAAAAATGAAACAAAACAAGACCGTCCCGGAATGTTTCATTTTTAGAAATTGTATCACATCTATTGAATTCTTGCAAATTTATAATATAATATTCTTAACTTATTTGAAAGGATTTAGTAATAATGGAAGTTAAAAAAATTGAAACAAATAGTGCAAAAAATCATTATTTTAATGAAACAAATATTAAGACTAAAAAATATAATTCTTTAACAGATAGAGAAGTTGTAAATATTTATCCAGATATGACATATCAAGAATTTGTTGGGTTTGGTGCTTGTATAACTGAGGCATCTGCTTATAATTATAGTTTGCTTCCAAATGACAAGAAAAAAGAGTTTATGGATGATATGTTTTCTAAAATTAATTATTCGCTTTGTAGGTTAACTATTGGTAGTTGTGACTTTGCATTAGGTAGTTATTCTTATGCAAAAAAACATGATTTGTCTGATTTTAGTATTGATCATGATAAAAAATATGTTATTCCTTTTATACAAGATGCTTTGAAGGTTAATCCTAATATCAAGTTTCTAGCCTCACCTTGGAGTCCTCCAAGCTTTATGAAAAACACGAAAGTTCTTTTCTTAGGTGGAAAATTGCTTGATAAATATAAACAAACTTACGCTGATTATTTTGTTAAATATATAAATAGTTATAAAGATTTGGGTATTAATATTGACTATGTAACAATTCAAAATGAGACAAATGCTTTAACAATTTGGGAATCTTGTTTATATAATCCTGAAGATGAAGTTGATTTTCTTGTTAATTATTTATATCCTACATTTCAAAAAAATGGAATTGATACAAAAATTATTGTCTATGATCATAATAAAGAAAAATTGTTTAATAGAGCTGTAGCAGAATTTAGTAATCCAGAAGCAAATAAAGCTGCATCAGGAATTGCTTTTCACTGGTATTCAGGTAATCATTTTGAAAACATTTCATTATGTAGAGAAAAATTTCCGGACAAGCTTTTGTTTCATACCGAAGGATGTTTCAGCTTTGATATAAATAATTGTTTTTGCAATCAGTATGCTCATGATATTACAGAAGATTTAAATGCAGGAATAAATGGATATATTGATTGGAATATTTTATTAGATAGCAAAGGTGGTCCTAACCATAAAAAGAATTATTGTAACTGCCCTGTTATGTTGAACCCTGAAAATTTAGATTATATTAAAACTTTGACATATTATTACATCGGGCAATTAAGTAAAGTGATTAAGCCTGGGGCTGTTAGAATAGCTTATAGTAAATACATAAGTGATTTACATATTACATCTTTTAAAAATACTGATGGAAGTATTGCAGTTGTAATGTTTAATGGTGCTCATTATGGAATAAATGTTAATGTTTGTATTGAGGATACAATGTTTAAAGATACAATTGATGGAAATTCTATGGTAAGCTATGTTATTAAAAAATAAGAACTTTTCGTATTGACAATTATGTAAATCTATGGTATTATATCACTATGGTTACGAAAAGTAACGTAGCAAGCCCAAGTCAAAACTGAACTGTACTGATCATTTGCAGGCTCTAATCTCCGATATATGTACCTCGCTCCAGCTAACTACATTGAGCTAGACTATAAAAATTCAGTACTAGAGGGCTCCCTCCAAGGTGTTAATTCACTTGGAGGGCTTTTGCTTTTTATAGAACTATAATGGATAGTTCTATTTATTTTTTCTTATCTTCGCAATAAAAAAACCTTCGTATAATTCATTAGGACACACACATAGCGTTCCTGGAAGTTTAGTTGGTAACAATGGCAATTCATTAATTCCATCAAATTCTATAGGAACTATTTCTGCATGTGCGCTTTTTAATGCTTCTTTAACAATATCCTCGTTTTCACAAGCCAAAATTGAACATGTTGAATAGATAATTTCTTTTCCTGGTTTTAAAATTTTTAATGCTTTTTTTAATAATGTCAATTGTGTTTTTGATGATTTTTCTACTAATTTTGGTGAAAAATATTTAAACGAATTTTCATTTTTTAGATTTAATGTACCACTTCCGCTGCATGGTGCATCTAGTAATATTCTGTCAAACGAAAAATACTCATCAATATTTCTAGAATCTTTTTGCATAATATACACAGAGCTTGCGCCTTGTTTTTCAATATTAAATTTTAATTTTTCGGCTCTTACAGCATTCATTTCACACGCAGTTATATGTGCTTCATTTTCTGTTAACGCAGCTATTTGAGTGGTTTTTCCTCCTGGTGCAGCAGCCATATCTAAAATATCCTCATTAGCTTGTGGTTGCATAATAATTGGAGGTAACATTGAAGATAAACTTTGTAAATAAATTTCTCCATTTTTATAAATTTCTAATTCTTCAAGTTGATTTTCATTTTTATTTTTTATAATAAATGCATCATCACTCCATCCTACATTTTCATATTCAATATTTTCATCTTTAAAAATATCTTCAATTTTCTCTCGTGATGACTTAATTGTATTAACCCTTAATGTAACAGCTCTTTTGCAATTATACCCATTATATATTTTCTGAATTTCATCTTGATTATATTGTTGTTCAAGCTTTTCTTTTAAAAATATTTCATTATTGTTTTCCATATATTTCCCCTATTAATTCAATTCGTATTTTATATCAATTAATAAAATGGAACAATTTGGTACGCATCCCCAAATTGTCCCCATTTTATTGAATATTTTCCAAAAGTTCTTTTAATTTAATAACTTCTTCTTTTGATAAAGTAATTCCTTTACCAATTCTTTCATGATTTTCAGACCAATTTCTTAAATCATATTTAGGTTCTCTTTCTCCCCAACTAACTAGATTTAATTCCGTTTTCCATCCTTTTGCTGTTTCGGATAATACACCTATGTGCTCCACAATTTCAAATTTTATCTCGTTCATTTTTACCTCCTAAAAAGTCGTATTAAGTTATTTAAATATTACCATATTTGCTTAAAAATATCAATATTTGAAACTAAAAAATACCTAAGTGACTTAATAAAATTTTTGTCCCTATTAATATTAGTATAACTCCTCCTATAATCTCAGCTTTATTTTGAAATTTATCTCCAAATCTATTACCTATTTTTACACCAATTATCGATAAAAGCAATGTTATAAGTCCTATTATAGATATACTTTGAAATATATTTACTTCTAAAAAAGCCATTGTTATTCCAACTGCAAGTGCATCTATACTTGTTGCAAGAGCTAACAAAAACATTGTTTTAAACTTGATACTTTCATTATAGTCCTCCTCATAAGCATTATTAGACCTGATAGATTCTAGTATCATTTTCCCTCCGATAATTGACAATAAAATGAATGCAATCCAATGATCTATGCTTTCCACAATACTTTGAAAATTCACACTTAAATAATATCCAAGCAGTGGCATTATTGCTTGAAATAATCCAAAATATAATCCAATTATAATTGCATTTCTTAAGATGAATTTTTTCATTGAAAGTCCTTTGCAAACCGAAACTGCAAATGCATCTGCAGCTAAACCTATTCCAATAAAACTAATTTCAAATAATCCCATTTTAACCTCTCAATCGTAATTTTAAGTATTATTTTCCAATTAATTTTATTTTAAAATTTGAAATTTATTCCTTAGCTTTTAATCTCTTGTTTCTTTCAATAGCAATTTCCCACCACATTTGCATCTATACTTTCTAAAGAAATTCCTATCTAGCCTATTTCTATAAATTAGTTTTCCACAATTAGTACACTTAATAACATATTTGTATTGTTTTTCTTCGTATTTAATATTACTTTTAGCAAAATCCTCTTTTTTATTGCCTAATCTAGAAATATCATATCCTAATCTCTCGTTTATATACTTTGCATACATTTTAAATTCTTTTCCATGATTATTACAAAAAGGAAAGCAATGGATTATTTCATGCATTATTGTATTTTTAATTATTGAATCATTTAAGTACATCACCCATTTGCTTATCTCAATGGTATGTTTTTTAAACTTTTCATATTTTACAATTTTCCTTCTTCCTATTTTTTGTGTGATTGTATATTTACTGTCTGGCTCTTCTTGTTTACAACATCCATAGCGTTTATTGTTTCTTTTAGATAACTGAATTTTGATTTCACCTATATTTTTAGAGCTTAAATCTAACCCAATTGATGTTAGCTCTTTAATACATTGTTCATATAGTTCTATTAATTTATCTTGCATTTACTTCTCCTTAATTTGCTTTTTCTATATTATATAACATTTTTTTAAATTTTCAATTGCATAAAAAAAGCAATACCATTTGGTATTGCTTTTTGGAAGCTCATACAATTTCTTTTGCAACAATAATCCAACGATAATTTACTTCATCTTGCTTGTCACAAGTGACTAAAATTAATCCTGGATATCCAAAATCAGTATAAAGTATTGGTTCAGTTTCACCAACATATGTCATGTCAGAGTGGTACTCATTGCAAAGAGCACGTCCACTTTTTTGAACCTCATAATACTTTATTTCACCGTCATTGTTCATTGCAAACTTTTCACCTACTGCAACTGAATCCAAAATATTAAATCCTTTATATGCATGTCCAAAAATTACTGTATTGTAAATATTAGATATATATCCAGTATCATATACAGCATCATTTTTATCAATCATATCTTGAGTTGGATCTCCATATGCAAGTTTAATAACATTTTCTTTTATAACAAGCGAATCATTTGGAATATTTGGTTCAGCTTCTGTTGTAGGTTCTACAATAGGTTCAGCTGTTGTAACAGCTGTAAATGTTGGAGCGTTAGTAATTACTTCTGCAGTTACAGGGTTTTCTGTAGCTTCATTTGTTGCTTCAGAAATTTCTGCATTAGTTGCTGCATTAGTTACTGTTTCTGTAGCCGAATTATCTTGTACGTTTACAGTTTTATTGGTAATTACATTAGCGCTAACTTCAACTTTAGTTGTAGTTACATTTTTTTGAGTTGTACTTTGCCGTGTAGTTGTGATTTCAGTATTATTAATCGTATGATTAACGTTGTCCTCCTCTTTCTTTGTCATAGTTACATTTGTTTCGTCATTATTTTGCTCCATCAAATATCCACAACTATATTTATCTGAAGCATCATTTGAACATCCAAATAACACTGTTAAAGAAAGTAAAGAAACTAAAATCAAATAGATTTTCCGTGTACGCATAATGTGCGACCCCCTTAAAAAAATATTATATATCTATTATATCATTTATATGAAATTTTGCAATAATTTAACAAAAACAAAATGTGTCCATCCTTAATTGTTTTTAAAGTATAAAAAAAGCAATACCATTTGGTATTGCCTTTTGGAAGCTCATACAATTTCTTTTGCTATTACAATCCAACGGTAATTCCATGCATATCCATTAGCACATGTAACTAAAACTAGTGCTGGATAACCATAATCATGACGTATTGCTATTATTCCGTCACTTAAGAATTGAACATCTGTGCCTTCTTGATTAAAAATAGCAAGTTCACTTCTTTGTACTTCATAATATTTTGTATCACCATAATTATTAAGTATAATAGTTTCTCCTACCTCAACCGAATCTAAAACAATAAATGATCTATTGCTATGTCCCAATAATATTGTATTATCAGAACCAGTTATTAAACCAGTGTCTTGAACAACATCATATGCATCAACCATATCCTGTGTTACATAACCGTAAACAAGTGGAATAGCATTATCATGAATTACTATTGAATCATCAGGAATAGTATCCATTTGTGTTTGATTATTTTGTTCATATTCGACTTCTGTTTCATATACAATCTCTTCAGTTTGGGTAACAATAGGTTCTGTTTCTACAACAGTAACATTTGTTGTTTCTGTAACATATGTTGTAGTTACAGGTTTAGTAGTTGTAACTATTTCCGTTAGATTTGTAGCAGAGTAAACTGTATGATCAACGTCCTTCTTCAGTGTATTTGTTGTTACATCTGTATGTAATGTATCCTGCTGTACGGTATAGTTTTTACTATATTGGTACGTTGTATTATTACATCCATATAAAATTGGTAACAAACACAAAGAAATAGGTATAAAGCTTACTTTCCGTTTCAGCATTGCTGCATCCTCCTTTTGTGCTTTATATCCCAATTATAACATCTCAGTTCATTTTTGCAATAAAAATTTTAAATTTTTTGTAATTTCTTTAATAAATATCCCCCAGTATAACTGGGGGATTTTCATATCGGCCTATAAGGCC
>SAMEA3663057__coassemble_104_pt1 | contig 33123 bp, 47 predicted proteins | sample SAMEA3663057__metabat2_high_PE_009 | metagenome-assembled genome bin SAMEA3663057 (sample SAMEA3663057) | pig gut metagenome | biome: pig gut; feature: pig-associated habitat; material: faeces | place: France | collected 2012
CATCCAATTGTTGTTTTAACACTAATTACATACATTACTCTCATCTCCTACTATAAAATCTTTGATGTCATCAAACTTTAATACCACAACATCTTCATCTAAATACTCTTCATTATATTCAAAATCAATTGCATCTTTAAGTGTTTCTGTGCTATTATAATCTAATTCTACTTTTCTTGTTTTATCTTCATAAGTGTCAAAAAAACTTGATACAAATTCTTTATCTACACTTTCAACTTTAAAAGGAATATAACCACTTATACTATCATCATATTCAATTAATACAATATTCTCCTTATCTATTTGGATTATCATTCTATAATCCCAATAGTATTCATCTCCTAAATTTTCATTAAAAACAACTTTTTTATCTAATATATCTTTAAATTTCATTTATTCAATCTCCTCTGCTTTCTTTTCAAAATATTGTTTAATATCTTTTCTATAAGTTTCTAGTGGTAAAACTTCTTTTTCTAGAACTCTTGATAAATGTTCACTACTTAATTCGGTATCGATAAATTCTACCATCAACTCTATCATCTTCTCTTGCTTTGTTATTATTGTATCTGTTCTATCTTTTCTTGCCTGATACTTAAATTTAAGTACATCTAGTTCTTTTAATACTGTTTCTCTTACATCAATATCTTCTTTAAGTTTATCTACTATTAGTTTTTTAAAAGTATTATCTTTTATATGTCTCCTTCCAGTAAAAACTATTAAAGATGTTTTACTGCTATCTATTTCTTCTTTTAATTTTGATATGGCCTTCTCTAATTCCATTTATACCTCCCTATTTTTTCCATAGTTGTTTTTTATCAATTTCTTCTATCCTATGTAAAACAAAATTTGATGCTGAATTTCTTAAACTAATTAGCCAATTTAAACTATCGCCTTTATGAAAGACTAATACAGTAGTATAATTTATATAACGTTTAGGCTTAAACTGTATCTTTACTTGTCCATCTTCATCTTCAACAATATTGCTATCTAACATATATCTAATATTTACATCGTTTATTACATGCTTTATAAATTGGTTTTTAAAATATTCATCTAACATTTTATCTAGTATCTTCACTTATTTTTCCTCCAATTCTTCACTGAAAAATTTTCTAAACAACATTATTATTCTAGTCATTCCATCTATGTAATCTTTATTTTTCTTTTCTTTAATTGCTGCAACTCTTTCATGCTCAATCGCACTTTCAAACTTTTTAACTACTGTTACAGCATCTATTTTATTAACGCTTACCAAACACATTAATATAATTCCTGATATTCCTCCAACCATAAATGCTATTATGACACCCATATACATTTCCTCCTTCTTTTGTATTTATCTGTCAAGATTAAAATATTTTCTAATATTATTATTATTTTTTCCATGCTTATGTTTTTCTTTCAATTCCATAAGTTGATCTTTATCTCTTACCATTTCAGCCATTTGCGTATATTCTTTTCTTATTAGTTCGTATTCCTCAGTACTGTAAAAGTCTCCAACTGTTATGTTATCCAATTGTTTTTTTATAAACTTTAATACGTTTGTTCTACAGTCTAATTTTATAATCTCTTCTTTTTTAAACATTTGTACCTCCTAATCGATAATTTTGATAACTATCAGACATTTGTCTTTTTTCTTAATTCTTTTTAAATATGCTGGACTAGAATAGAAATTAATAGTCCTCTCACTTAATCCATTTCTTTTCGCTAATTCTGTTACTGTACCTAAATCGATAAATTCATCGCCCTTGTATAGAGCATATTCTTGTTTTCTCATCTTTTAATCCTTTCACATAGTTTTTACATTCATATACTCCTCTAAATTCTTTTAGCTCTAATTGATTACAACCTGAACATGTTTTACACTTTCCTTTTAATTCTGGATAATTTTCTTTCATTTTAGCCACCTCGTACTTATAATAGTATGTTTCACTAATTCTATAAGCTGACACATTATTTCATCAGCATATTCCATAAAAGGTTTTGGTAAACTATTTAAAACTTTATGAACCAGCTCATTATATGTATAATTTCTAAAATCAAATAAAGGTATTGCTATCCTGTATTCTACAACTTTCCCTATATCATCACTTGAAACAATCATTAAATTGTTGGCCCATTCTTCTAAATAACTTATTTTAGGTGCAGTAAATGCTTTTATAGTTATTATCACATCTAATGATTGAGGAGATATATCTAAAGAAACCTTTATATTTCTTAAATCACAATTCTTAAAATGTTTAATTTTTTCACTTGTATTATTAAGAAAAGTTCCACAATATTCACAATTATGATTATAATAATGCTTTATTGGAGCTCCACAATTTGGACAATTAGTTTGCATCTATAATCCCCCTCTCTAATGTTTTCTTACGTGTTTCTCTTCTCCGTAAAATACTCCTGCTAGCATTCCTGCTGCAAATCCAGATAACATTCCAAATAAAAATCCTGTTAAAAATATTAATTTACATATCATCTTTTTGTCCTCCTCTATTTTACATTTTTCATATCTTTAATCTCAGAAGCTTTATACCATCTATAAACCCCTGGAAATAATCTAACTTTATACTTATATTTTGAATTGCAAAATTTATCTTCTTTAACGACCTTTCCTATAATCTTTCTTTTACTCAAGTGTTGTTTCTTTTCTACAGATTCAATCGTTTTAAATCCTGTTACGATATTTGTACCTTTCACAAAATTACCTTCCACTTCTACAAAATTACTTATTAATTTTTTCATAAAATTTCCTCCTTATTTTTATTATGTTAAGCGGCACCCGTACAAAACGCACATTTTTAATTTTTTTGTTGTTATGTAAAACAATTTTGACCACTTTTTTAACATTTTTAAACCCACAAACTATTGATGTTAATATTGCTATACGGTTTTTAGTCGTTTTTCTCTCGAATTTAACATATCTTATATTGTGTTAAACTCATTTTTTTCTTAAAAGCATTGAAATAACGCATTATTTTTAGCCAATGTCTTTTCAGTTTACAATTTCTTATTATGTTAAACTGAAGCTATTTTTTATTAAAAGAACTTCATTCCTTTTAAACTTTTATTACTATTCTCATTACTGATTCCGATATATCTTAAAGTAATATCTGGAGAACTGTGGTTGAATATATCCATTAAAATTGCTACGTCTTTATTTTTCTTGTAATGATGATATCCAAATGTTTTTCTTAGCGTGTGTGTTCCAACATCAAACACTTTACAAGCATTACAAGCACTTGTTATAATCTGATAAGCTCTAACTCTTGAAATTGGTGTGTTATAACCTTGTCTTGATTTAAAAAGAAATTCATTAGGATTTTTTCCTTGTATGTACTCTTCCATCTCTTTATGCAAATATGGATTCCAATCAAGATTTTTCTGTTTACGTGTTTTTTTCTCTCTAATGTTGTAATTTTTCTTATAACAATCAGCAACTCTAAATTTTAGTATGTCTGATATTCTTAATCCTGTATAAATTCCCATACTAAACAGCAAAGCATTTCTTTTACTTCTTTCGAGTAAATAACTATGAATTTCTTCAATCTTTTCAACATCTCTAATTGGTTCAACTATATTCACAAAATTACACCCCCTCCTCAAACTCTGCTAGAACTTTATTTAAGCAACAATTACACAAAGCTAACTTTATTTCTTTTCTTTTAGTTACAGTAGCAGGAATAATAACTATTCCTCCAGATTGCTCATAATGTTTTTTCTTGATACGAATTTCACTTTTGCAAAAATCACAAACATAATATTCATACTCAACTTCTTTCTTGGTGTTTGTCAAATGTGCTGCTGCCTCTTCTTTTACTTTTTTATGTTTTTCAATTTCTTGTCTAGTAGAATAATACTGATAATTATTAGCAATCATAAACTACCTCCCAAAAGCAAAATCTAAATAACTTTCAATCTGTTGTTGTCTTTTGGTTGCAGTATTAATGTCTTTAAGCTCTGGATATAATTGCTGAACTCTTTGTCTACATCTTCTAATACTTTCAAAATTAATTCTGTTTTGTTTTGCATTCAGCATAACTTCATTAAAACTTTTTCCAACTTGATCCGGATGTAATTTTTCTACAACTTTTAAAATTAAATAATTGTCGTCTTTTCTTGCTTTTTCATCATCTATTAAAATTTGTTCTACAATATCTTTTAATTGATTTAAATTCTTCATTTGTACATCATCTCCCATTCACATAAAATTTATTAAAATCCACGTCTTGTCTTTGTTCATACGAATTATACGTATTCTTGTTCTGATAATTATTTTTCTTTTCTTGTTTATTAACTGCATCAGTAACCCATTTTAATATACACAGATAATGAGATTTAGCTTTATAACCTTTCATTTCAATGTAGGTATCAAGATATTCAATAAGTTCTTCCCAGTTAGAATATTTTTCTTTTAAACTCTGCAATTCTTCATCTTTCAGCAATACATTTTTATAATTTCCATATTTATGTTTGCTGGCTTTTGCAGAAGCTGAAGAAGATTCATCTTCGGAAGCTGGTATATTATCTATACTATCCTTATCTAACCTATCCTTACCTAACCTTACCTGCGTCGACGGTTCGTCGACGGTTCGTGGACGGTCATCATTAATAGTTGAATAACATTTGTTGTTATCAAGCTCTAACATTGATTTTTCCAATTTATATTGCGTTTCGTTATATGTATCTTTTCTTATGTAGTTATGTACTCTCCAATGTCTTATAACAACAATCCCGCTCGCAAAAGGAATAATGTAGTTTTTAGATGCTAATATTTTTAAATCATCATCTGAAGCACCCGTCATCCTTGCAATTTTTCTGGGATTATTTATAAAACCATCATCATCGGCTCTCATTGCTAAATCATAATAGAGTAATCTGGTTGAAGTTGGCATATCAAGAAAAACGTCAGAATCAATAATCGTTTTTGAAAACATTCTTCTTTCAGCCATTTTCTATCTCCTTCCATTTATTGTAAATAACATTATCTCTCCAATTATCTCCATATAGTTTTTGCATATATAAAACTAATTTTGCTAGATATAGCCTTCTATTTTTTCCATTGTCAAGTTCGTGATGACACTTTGGACAAGCTGTAACTATATTTTGAACAATTCCTAGTCCTCCATGTGCTCTTGATATCGCATGAGCATTTGCACAGCTTACTGAAACTTCTGTGTTGCAAAAAATACATCTATGATTATCTCTTTCCCATACTTCATTTTTTACTTTTTGAGAAATGTCACAAGCTTTAGCCATTTTGCTTACCTTGTGGGTTTTCTTTTCTATAGCTGTTCTTTTAATTGGTGTTGTTGTTTTGTATTCTTTCATTTTGCAGCAATAACAAGTTGTTGCATCTACTACGCACTTATTTGCTACACAATAAAAATATTTTTTATAATTTTTACTTCTTATTCTTAAATTTTTGCAATTCATTTTTTCGCCCCCTTGAAAAAACAATTTTTATATGCTATACTTTTCGTATAGAGTTTTCGCAACTTGTTTTGAGTTAGATTGATGTCGCATATCATCTAGCTCTTTCTTTTTACGTTTCATTAACTTTAGCATTACTTTCATTCTGCTTAATATTGCTCTATATCTAACAAGTGATAAAGATTCTTTTATTGATACTAAAGCTTCCTGAAACTCATAATAGATTTTTTGTTTCATTTTTTCCTCCTAATAATTTAATAATCTAATTAATTCGGCTTTTCTGTTTTTATTTTCATATAAGAAATCTTGCTTTTTAAAATATGTTTTTATAAGCTTGTCATAATCAATTGAAAAAGAGTTTTTATTCTTTTTAGATATGACATGTTTTTTTATATTTGTTCTTTTTTTCATTTTTGCTAAAATTGAGATTATAATTACTGCTGAAATTAATAATAATGAAAATAATATTTTTTGATTGTAAGTTAAATTTAAATATACTTCTGGATGTATCATCTTTTGTTCCCCCTTTCTTTTAATTTCTTTCGTTAAAAATTGTTAGTGCAATATATCTTGCAACATCTTGAATAAATTCATCATATAATTCTTTATGTCTTTCATTGTTTTGATAATCAGTATTTTTTTCTGTCATTTTTTCACCCCTTTCTTTTCACTTTCTGAAAGTTGTACTGTAAAAAAAATTAATATATATCTTCCATTTTACAATTCAGAAAACTAGCTATTTTCAGTGCTTCAGTTAGTGAAAATTCTACTGTACCTTTTTCTTTTTTAAAGTACGTGCATGGAGATTTTTGTATTACTTCAGCCATATCAACAATTGTATAACCTTTGTCTTTTCTGTATTTTTCTAATCTTTCGTACATTTTTTATTTCCTCCTTTCAGTTTCTGAAAACAGTATATTTCAGTTTATGAAATTTGTCAATACTTTTTTTGAAAATTTTTCATATTTTTTTCATTTAGTGAAAAACAATTGACTTTTTCACTAAATGAAAGTATATTATATAAGAAAGGAGTTAACTATGAATTTTGGAGAAAGAATTAAGGAATTAAGAATCGAAAAAGGTTGGACACAAGAATATGTTGCAGAAAAATTACATATATCTGTTGGAGCTTTGTCTAGATATGAAACATCTATGTATGAGCCGAAATCTCTAAAATTATTAATGGATTTTGCTGAATTATTCGATGTAACATCTGATTATCTTATCGGTAAAACAGATAAACGTGATTCAAATGAAAAAATACAAGATCCATTAGGACTAGCAAAAATTGGTTTCAGTATGGACAACTATAATCCACCAACCGAAAAACAAAAAGAACAAATACGTGATTTATTAGAAATAATTTTAAAGGATAACAAAAGAAAAGATAAATAGTAGGAGGTTTGTAATGGAACTTAATACTTTATATGATATAGCTGAAAAAGAAAATATAAAAATATATGATTATAATATTGATGATGTTAATGGTGCTTTTATTAATTATGAAGGTATTAATGCTATAGCATTGAACTATAAGAATATAAAGACATCAGCGAAAGAAAAAAGTGTATTAGCTGAAGAACTTGGCCATTATTACTATGATGCTACTTATTCACCTTTATGTACTGATACAACAATTATTAATAAACAAGAATTTCGAGCTAAAAAGTGGGCTATAAAAACACTTATACCAGTTAAAAAATTAATTGAAAAAAAAACTGGATATATATATGAATTAGCAGATGAATTTGGTGTTACAGAAGATTTAGTTTTATTTGCTTATCAATATTATATAGAGAATAATTATATTAAGGAGGTATAACATTTATGGATGAATTATTTAATTTTTTACCTTTCAATACTTATACAGATTTATTTAATGCATTAGCTAATAAAAAAGCTAACCTAAGAATAAATAGAAGTGATTGTTACAAAATTTCTTCCTTAAAGCATCCCGCATTTACAACAATAGGTATGTTTATAGGATTTGCTGTAGCATTACTATTCATAATTGGAATGAGCTATTTATTTAATAATTATTGGTTTTTATTGCTTATTCCTATAAATTTTTTACTTACATATCTTGTTGGATACTTACCTAAATTAAAATTTATTGCATGGATTGTACTTTTTTTAAATATTATATTTTTATCAAATACCGCAATAACTGTATGTTGCATAGATGTAATTATGATTTCATTTTTCGATAGACTATGGTGGAATCGTATTTATAAATACGCAGTTCAAGAAATGTACTACAATCAAGAAGCTTTTATGTGGGCGTGGAATAGATATGGAATAAGTATAGAAGATTGCTTTGGGAACATATATAATAAATATAATTTAATAAATATGAATTAAATTTGTGGAACTGCTAAAATATTAGCAGTTTATATTTTACACTTGGAGGTATTTTTATGTTAGCATACGGATATTGTAGATACTCTTCGGATTTGCAGAATGAAAAATCAATTGAACAACAAAAAATGGAACTCGAAGAATACGCAAGAAAAAATAATATTAAAATAACAAAATATTATATAGATGAAGCTCAATCAGGAAGATATGATACAAGAATTAGTTTCCAGGATATGATTACAGATGCTTGTAAATTAAAAGAAGTAAAAGCTATTTTGGTTTGGAAAACTGATAGATTCGCACGTAAAGCAATGGACAATCTATATTATAGAGCAAAACTTGAAAAAAATGGTGTTAGATTAATTTCAATCACTCAACCTTTTGATTCAGAAACTGCAGAAGGTAAATTAATGACAACTTTATTAGCTGGAATGGATGAATACTTTTCTCAAAATTTAGCCTCAAATGTAAAAAGAGCATTAAAAAATAATGCTCAAAATTTGCAGTTTAATGGTGGTATTCCTCCTCTAGGGTATGATATTGTAGATAAACATTATGTAATAAACGAACGAGAATCGAAAATTGTCAAAGAAATATTTCAACTATATATAGACGGTCACTCTTATATAGATATTGCCTTAAAATTAAATATGAAAGGTTTTAAGACTAAAAAAAATAAACCGTTTGCAAAAACTTCTGTTATGAGTATTCTAGAAAATGAAAAATATACTGGAAAGTACATTTTTAACAAAGGAACTAAATCAGTTCATAGAGGAATTAGAGAAGATGCTATTGTATATGAAAACGCAATTCCAGTTATTATAGAAAAAGAAATATTTGAAAAAGCAATGAAAAGAAGAAAAACAAAAGCTCATGCAGAAAATACAGCAAAAAATGTTTATTTGTTAAGTGGATTAATAAAATGTTCTTGTGGAGGTTGCTATACTGGATATAAATCAACAAAAGTAAAAAATGGAAATACATTTTCTTATGGTTATTACAAATGTAACAATAGAAACAAATTAAATAATTGTGCAATGCCATTTCTTAAACAAGAATTATTAGAACAAAAAATAATTGATATATTAACTCAAGAATTACTAGATACTGAGAAAGTAAACAAATTAGTTAATGAAGTAGTTAAGCAATACAAAGTATTACAAAATGAATCAGTTGATGATGTTGTAGATATAGAAGAAAGATTAAAAGAAATAAAAAAACAAATGAATAATATTGTAGATGTTATAGCAAAAGGATTAGCCAATGATACCTTATTAAAGAAACTTGATGAACTTGAAAAAGAAAAAACAAATCTTGAAGAAGAACGTACTTTTAAAAGTAATATTAATACATTCAATATTAACTCAGATGAGATTGTTAAAGTATTAAAGAAAGATGTTGATTCTTTACAAGATAAAAATAAAACTGAAATAAAAAAGCTAGTTCAAAAGTGGATAAAAAAAATAGAAGTAACGAACGATTTTCTCGATGTTTACTTCTATTCCGAGGATTTCTTTCCTCATCAGATGGTAGCGAGAAGTGGATTCGAACCACCGACCTGCCGGGTATGAACCGGATGCTCTAGCCAACTGAGCTATCTCGCCATGTCGATAGACAAGTAATATTATAATAATTTTTATATGATTTGTCAATAGCATTTTTCAATTTTTCGCAAATTTCTAAAAAAATAAAGAACTAGTTAAACTGAGGCTGCTGAAAAAGTAGCACAAAAAAATAGTGAGTTAGAAAATATTTTTTCTAATTCACTATTTTTTTGTGCTACTTTTTCAGCAGCCTCAGTTAAACTAGTTCTTTATTTTTCTTTTTCTTCTTTTTCAATTACCTTAGCCCTGATTTTAGGTCTACTTTCAGGATTTTTTATCTGACTTTTGAGACTATTTTTGGCTTTTTTAACTTGAGCTTTTCTTCTATTTAACATTTCTTCAGCCTTTAAAATATCTTGAACTTCCTTTCTCTCATCTTCAGAAAGCTTATTTATATTTTTCTTGCAATCATCCCAATCAGTTATTTCATCTATATTATTTATAATTTCTTCTTTTCCTGAAAAGATAGCCATTACAGCTTCTTTTATAGAACCTAATAATGTAGCTTTGGTTCTTATTTCTTGTTCCATTTTTTCATCCTCCGATTTGTATAAAATTATATACGTACATTAATAATAACATAAAAATCGTTAAAAATCAAGTTTTTTAGAAATTAGTTCATATAATCTTTTAATTTCTTACTTCTACTAGGATGTCTTAATTTTCTTAAAGCTTTTGCTTCAATTTGTCTAATTCTCTCACGAGTAACCATGAATTCTTTTCCAACCTCTTCTAAAGTACGTGCTTTTCCATCTTCTAAACCAAATCTTAATTTTAAAACTTTAGCTTCCCTTGGTGTTAATGTATTCATTACTTCTTCTAATTGTTCTTTTAATAATGTATAAGCAACTGAATCTTGAGGTGCTGGTGAATCATCATCTTGAATGAAATCTCCTAAATGGCTGTCATCTTCTTCACCTATTGGTGTTTCTAAAGATACTGGATCTTGTGCAATTTTTTGAATTTCTAATACTTTTTCAACTGGTAGTTCAATCTCTTTAGAAATTTCTTCTGGAGTAGGCTCACGTCCTAATCTTTGAAGTAAATCTCTTGAAGTACGAATTAATTTATTTATAGTTTCTACCATGTGAACTGGAATTCTTATTGTTCTTGCTTGATCAGCAATAGCTCTTGTAATTGCTTGTCTTATCCACCATGTTGCATAAGTACTAAATTTATATCCTTTTGTATAATCAAATTTTTCAACAGCTTTAATTAATCCCATGTTACCTTCTTGAATTAAATCTAAGAATAACATTCCTCTACCAACATATTTTTTAGCTATACTTACAACTAATCTTAAGTTAGATTCAGCTAATTTTTGTTTAGCATCTTCATCACCTTCTAGAACTTTTTTAGCTAAGTCTAATTCCTCTTCATATGTTAATAATGGAATTTTTCCTATTTCTCTTAAATACATTCTAACTGGATCATCAACATTTATACCATCAAAATTTGTTACATCCATTTCTTCAATTTTGATTTCTTCAACTTCTTCTAGGTCTTCAAAATTAGGTTCTTCTAATTCTTCGCTAAATACATTTACTCCAATATTTTCGAATTCATCAAAAACTTCTTCAATTTGCTCTGTATTTGCATCACCCAATTGTGTAGCCAATTCAGCATATGTTATTTTTCCATCTTTTTGAGCTTTTTTGATTATATTTCTTACTTTTTCTTTATCTAGTTCTTTGTTTTCTTCTTTTTTATTTATTTTTAGAACTATTTCTGAGTATTCATCAACTTTTACTTTAGGCTTAAGACTTTGTGCTATTACTACACCATTGTCTTTTTTCTCATCATTTACATATTTAATTACAACATCAAGCAAATCTAATTCTTTTCTTGCTTGTTCTTCTGTTTTTCCAACTACATTTGGTATTTCAATTTTTTGTATTACTTCTACTTCATCTTTTTCAGATTTTCTCATTAATTCTACCTCCTATTTTATTTTAGCTAATTGCATTATTATATCTGATAAGTTCTGTTCTAAATTAGCTATTTCGTCTTTTGTTAAATTTTCAGCATTTTCAAGTGCTTCAACAATTTCATTTCTCATAAAAACTAATTTGTCCTTTTCATAATTACTTAAAATGTTGTTTATTGCTTTATCCACATCTGTAATTTCAAAGTCATAGGCCATAACCCATGTAAGAAAATTTACAATATCTTCATCATCTTGAAATAAGTCTAATACACTTCCTTCATTAATAATATTACCTTTTTCATATTCTTCATACAATTTTTTTATTATTTGCTTATTTCTTTCATCCTTAATATTTTCATAATCGATTTTGCTTTTTAACCTATTATATGATTCTTCAGGATAATTTATAAGAAGATATATTATAGTATTTTCTTTTTTAGTATTTGAATCATTATTTATCTTTAATTGTGGTTTTGCACTTTTCTCAATGTTTAGATTATTTTTCTTTATTTGATTTTTATCATTTTGTTTTTTTCCATATAATAATTTGTTTATTTCAGCATAAATTGCTTCTTTTGAAATTTTGTAATCAAGAGCTATTTTTTCTGCATATACTTCTTTTTCAAGGTCACTATCGATAGTAGCAAGCTCTTTTGCTATTTCTGTTAAGAACTTAATTTTATCATTTGGATGTTCTAGGTTCAAACTCTGTTTTAATTTTTTTACCTTATATTCAACTAAAGAAATTGCATTATCAACACATTTATTTAGCCTTTCTGGTCCAAATTTTAAAATATATTCATCTGGATCTTTTGCTTCTGATAAAGGTACATCTAATTGTAAAATACGAACATCACATCCGAGATTTTTTAGAATTTCTAAACCTCTCATTGTGGCTTCTTGCCCTGCTCCATCTGAATCATACCCCAAAATTACTTGTTCGCAACTTCTTCTTAATAATCTTCCTTGCGCTTCTGTTAAGGCTGTTCCCAATGAAGCTACTGCATTAGTTATACCTCTTTGATGTAAAGATATTACATCCATATAACCTTCCACAATTAAAATTCTGTCGATTTTTTGCTTTTTAGCAGCATATAATCCAAATAAATGTCTTCCTTTGCTGTAAACAATATTTTCAGATGAATTTATGTATTTTCCTACTGGTCTTAATGCATCTTTTGCAGGTTTATCTTGCAAAATTCTTCCACCAAACGCTATTACTCTACCTCTTTCATCTTGTATTGGAAACATTAATCTTTGTCTAAATCTGTCAATAAATTGACCTCTATCATTTTTGTTTACCAATGTTGATGCTAAAATTTCTTGTTCGGTAAAACCTTGTTCTTTTAGATGCTTATATAATTCATCAAAATTACCTGAATATCCAATCAAAAATGTTGTTAAAGTATTATTATCTAACTTCCTTTTTTTTACATATTCTTGAGCAATTTTGGCTGTGGGCTTGTACAAATTCTCGTGATAAAACTGTGCAGCTATTTTGTTAATTTCAAAAACTCTTGATTTTAAGTATTCTGTTTTACTATCTTGATCATTATTCAATGTTGGTAATGTTATATTTGCTCTGTTTGCTAACATTTGTAATGACTCTATGAACCCTATATTTTCAATTTTACTTATAAAATGAAATACATTTCCACCTACACCGCAACCAAAACAATGAAAAATTTGTTTATCTGGTGATACTGAAAATGATGGTGATTTTTCATTATGAAATGGACATAAGCCAAAAAAATTTCTCCCACTTCTTTTTAGATTAACATATTGAGAGATAACATCCACTATATCATTGCTTTTTCTGATTTCATCTATAAGTTCATCACTATATCTTGCCATTATGGGTTCCTTTCTTAAAAATAATATAACTACTATTATTATTCGACGCAAATTTATTAAATCCTTCTGTATATTTACATAAATTATCAATTTATGTAAAATACCTAATCGACAAAAAAAGCAGAAAATTTTATATTTCCGCTTTTCATTTTCACTAAATTTCAGATGTTCCTGTACTATCAAATGGAATAAATTTACTAACTATATTATTACTTATTCCTTCAACATGATTTTCATGTAATCTATTTTCTTCAAATGAAACATTGATTTTATTTTCAACAATTTTTTCAATCTCAGCTTGTGATACATGTTCAGCTAAAACTAATTCACTAACAAGAATTTGTTTAGCATTATTTAACATCTTTTTCTCTCCTGTAGATAGACCTTTTTCTTTTTGCTTAAAGCTTAAATTTCTAACAACATCGGCAACTTCATAAATGTCTCCGCTTTTCATTTTATCCATATTATCTCTATATCTTTTATTCCAATTATCTGACATTTCTGTTTCGTCTTCTTCTAATATATTTAATACCTTTGAAACGTCACTTTTATCTATAATATTTCTTACACCAATTTCTTCTGCTTTTTGTGTAGGTACCATAACTTTTACCTCACCTGGCATTGAAATTATGTAATAATCTTGTTCCTCATTTAAAATATTCTTTTTTTCTATTGCATGTATTGTCCCAGCGCCGTGCATTGGGTATACTATTTTATCACCTACATTAAACATGTAAGACACTTCCTTTCAATTAGCATTTTTATATTTTTATAAGTCAATAAAGGTTATCTTTTTCTTCTTAACTACAGTTATAATTATACCACAAAAAATGGTAAAAGTCAAAGCTTTTACCATTTTTTTCTTGAAAAAAATTTGCCATTAAGGACGCGTCCTCAACTGTGCATTATTTAGATGTTGAGCCAAATCCTCCTACTCTTTCACCTTCAGCAATATCATCATCTGCTACAAAATATTTTTGGAATACAGCTTGTCCTATAGCTTCTCCCTTTTTTATTGTTATATCTTCATCTTTTATATTGTAAAATGCAAACATTATATGTCCATCGTTATCTGGATTTCCATAATAATCTTTATCAACTACTCCAACACTATTTGCTAGTATTAATCCTTTTTTCTTTGGATTAGAACTTCTGTTGTATAACATTAAAACTTCATCATCTTGCATATAGGCTTTTATACCAGTTTTTATTAATGTTGGATTTTCACCCTTTTTAAAACTAGGAATTACAGTATCTTCTGCTGCTTCTACATCATATCCTGCTGAATATTTTGTTTTTCTAACAGGTAAATTAATCCCTTTATCTTCCCATCCTTTTGCAATTTCAAATCCTCTTACTCTCTCCATTTTTCAATCATCCTTTTTACACATAAATTTAGATTTTTTGGTATCTATAACCATTTGCTTTTATGATTATAATACAACTTACCAAAAATTGCATCACTAAATTACAATTTTTTTATTTAATTTTTGAAACAATTGGGGACGGTCTTAAAATGTTTCAAAATTGAAACGTTTTAAGACCGTCCCCAATTGTTTCACCCAAGTGCAATATCTAAAACCATCATTACTACAAACCCTATGGTAAATCCAACAACTCCTAAAAATGATCTTTTTCCACTATGAATTTCTGGTATTAATTCTTCAACAACAACATAAATCATTGCCCCTGCTGCAAATGATAGTAAATATGGCAAGATTGGAACAACAATGTTTATCATCATTAATGTTACAACTGCTGCGATTGGCTCTACAATTCCTGATAATACACCGTACAAAAATGCTTTTGGTTTGCTAACACCTTCCATCTTTAAAGGCATTGAAATTATTGCACCTTCCGGAATATTTTGAATAGCTATTCCTATTGCTAGAAGCATTGCTTCATATAATTCTACTCCAGCATTTCCTGCTAAAAAAGCAGCAAAGCTTACACCTACAGCCATTCCTTCTGGAATGTTATGTAGTGTGACTGAAAATAATAACATATTAAGTTTTTTACCATTTCTTTTTCTTTCCAATTTTTCAGCACTTTTATTAATAAATATTAAAAACATAACACCTAAAATCAATCCAACTGTTGCAGGTATCCATGCAATTGTCCCTTGATTTTCAGCCATTTCAACTGATGGCAAAATAAGTGACCATACACTTGCTGCAATCATTACTCCTGCTGCAAATCCTACTGTTATTTTTTGAAATTTTTCACTCATATTTTTCTTCATAAAAAAGACGAACGCACTTCCAAAACTAGTACCTACGAAAGGTATTAAAATTCCTATAATACTATATAATACTTTATCCACATTAATTCCTCCTGTATTATATAATATGGTAAACCAGTATGTTATGTTAATGAATTGCTGGCGTTTTTTGTCATTTTATAAAATAAAAACTGCCGGCATATTATATGCCAGCAGTTTTTTCGAGACGACCTATCATTTGTGCAAAACCTATTCTCTGCAACATTTTAGCATTGTTTCCATTACAGAAATAAATGATGATTTTTTCAACTTTTGTCTTTTGAAATAAACAATAAAAAAGTTTAGATAAATAAACTTCATTGAGTATACTATAATCGCTTATAGTCATATCCCTAATTGCTAATTCCTTCGACTTTTTTTCGGTTCTAATGTATCCACACACAACCTGATTAACATTAATGAAATAGATATTTTTAAGGTTTTCACCAAATATTTTGGAAGGATCATTATCAAATAAGCTTTGATTATATCCTCCAATATCATCTGTTACCTTTTTCAAAACCTCATTTCCATTAACCTCATCAGTTTCATCATGATTAGAATACAAGAACTGGGCATCATCATCTTCATGGAATTTTCTAAATGTATCAAGGTCGTCTAATTTCGCTTTTCGCAGCGAAATCTGTTTCATGATAATTCCTCCTTTTAGAGTTTATCATGTATATTATACCATAAAACCAAGTTCGATGCAATTTATGTATACCGTGCATCAAAAAAGATATGGTATATTCTACCATATCTCCTATTTGTTATTTACCTTCTCTATTAAAAACTTTTAATATTTTTCCTACAATTCCAACAATCTCTGTAGAGTTTCGTTGAGCGATTCCTTTTCCTAAAGCTTTTCCAGCAATTGTTAATGATGCTACGATAGCACTTATTATAAATTGAATATTAAATTCCATGTTAAAAGTGCTTGTAATTTTAAAAGCTATTAATGCACTTATAGATCCACTTAAAACTCCTGCAATATCACCTATAACATCTGCGCAAATATTTGCAACCTTAGCTGAATTTTTTATAAGTTTTAATGATGTTTTTGCACCAGCTATTTTCTTTGATGCTTTTGCATGGAAATCTGACTCCTTAGCAACTGTAACTGATACGCCAATTACATCAAAAACAATTCCTATAAAAATTACTAAAAATAAAATTAATACAGCTGGTATAATATTCAATCCACTAATTGCTGATGTTGAAATAAAAGAAAAAATTATAGATAGTATAAAACTTAAAATGAATACAATTACAAACCATCTAAGTTCTGAAGATTCTTTTTTACGTTCTTTTTTCATTTAGTTTATTATTTCTCTCCTTATAATATAAAATTAAGAAACCTATTTAAATATAGATTCCTTTCATATATTTTTGGTGGTAAAAACTTAAGTAAACTTTACGGTTTAGGTCTAGATGAATTTCTCTATTTTCTACTAAACATTACTGTTCAGCTGTTTCCATTTAAAGAAAATAGCCAAGTTCATTTTGGCTTCCAGACAGCCACTTAAATCCGTACTTTAATCCTTAAGTTTTCATGCCAAATTTTGGCAAACATTCTAGAAGTTTTCCTTAATATACTTAAAATCTATTACTAGTCTCTTTTGCAATGATAGTTTCATAACTGTTGATATGTATAATAAAAATTGGCCACATATCAACTATAAATGTTAATCCCAGTAACATCACTCAAGACAGGCTACACTATATATTGTGTCTTGGCACGTAATATAGGTTTTACTTGAAAACACTAATGGAATCTCAAGCCTCCGCGATAATAGGGTGTGGTTATGTATGCCATTACATAACTCCCTAGAATCTTACTCCCTGCAAACACACAAAACTGGCATTCCGCGCATAAACAAGAAACTTCATCGATGTGCCCTTTAGTGGATTTTTAGCCCCACCCTCGTAATAGCTAGTATAACTAGAATAATGCACCACCTATAATATGATAACATATATTAAAAATTTTTACAAGTTTTTTAAATTAGGGACGGTCCTTTTTTTTAAATTTTTTTAAAAAAGGACCGTCCCCAATTTTAAATTAATTTTCCAATTAAATCATAATCTCTACTTTCAATAATCTTTACCTTTACAAATTTATCAAATAATTCGTCCTTAGTTTTTTCGACAAAAATCACTCCATCAATATCTGGAACTTCATTTTTACTTCTTCCAATATAATATTTGCCATCAAAACTTTCATCTTCAATTAAAACTTCAAATTCTTTACCAATTTGATTTTTCATAATTTCATCAGATATTTCTTGTTGTAATTTCATAATTTTATTATATCTACTTTTCTTTGTCATTGGATGAAGATGTCCATCTAATCTTTCTGCTGGTGTTCCATCTTCTTTTGAATATGCAAATGCTCCTAATCGCTCAAATTTAGCCCATTTTACGAATTCATATAATTCATCAAAATCTTCTTTTGTTTCCCCTGGGAACCCTACCATTACTGTTGTTCTTATTATTACTTCTGGTATTTCTTTTCTGATTTTTGTAATAACATTTCTAATACTTTCACCATTACTTTTTCTGTTCATTCTTTTTAATACAGAGTTAGAAATATGTTGAACTGGAATATCAAAGTATTTACATATTTTATCATTTTCTTTTACAACTTTTATCAATTCATCTGTAATTGATTCTGGATATGTATATAAGAATCTGATCCATTTAATACCATCTATTTTAGCTAATTTTTCAAGTAATTCAGCAAGTTTTGGTTCTCCATAAATATCTATTCCATATTTACTTGTATCTTGGGCAATAACTATTAATTCCCTATACCCTTGTTTCACCAACTTATCAGCTTCTTCTAAAACATCTTCCATTTTTCTACTAACAAATTTTCCTCTAATATATGGAATTGCACAATAAGTACATCTATTGCTGCAACCTTCTGCTATTCTTAAATATGCAAAATTTTCACCTGTTGAAACAATTCTTTCAGAAAATTCTAATCCACACATTTTATTTTTTTCTTGTTTTCCAATTACATTTTCAATCTGCTCCCAAATTGTTTCATATTCTTTATATTTAATAAATAAGTCAACTTCTGGCATAGATTTTTCAAGTTCTTCCTTATATCTTTGTACTAAGCATCCCATTGCAATTAGATATTTACATCTTTTCTTTTTATATTCAGCCATTTCTAAAAGTGTATTTATTGCTTCTTCTTTAGCAGACTCAATAAATCCACAAGTATTAACTACTATAATATCAGCATCTTCTGGATTACTTACAATTTTATAATTATTTTTTCTAAATAAACCTATTGTCATTTCGGTATCTACTAAATTTTTGCTACAACCTAATGATACAAATCCCACATTCATTACTACAAATCTCTCCTTTTTATTACAATTACCAACTATTTTACCACTTTTTTTGCATTTTTGCAATCATTTATCTTTCAAAATCATCATCTTTTATATGGCTGTATTTTCTCTTTGTTGCCATTCCACCTCTTATATGTCTCTCTGCCTTATTTTCATCAAGTATTTCTCTTACTTCTGTTGCTAATGCGGGGTTTATCTTTAGTAATCTTTCGCTTACATCTTTATGGACTGTACTCTTGCTAATTCCAAATCTTTTCGCTGCTCCCCTTACTGTATCTTTTGAATCCACTATATAATGTGCTAATTCACAAGCACGTTGTTCTATTGTATAATTTCTCATAATGAAAACCCCCATGTGAATACTTTTGTTTAATTGTATTCGCATGAGGGTTGTATTATGATACGGTTTTTAGTTTTACAGTATATCTTCAATAAATTACCTCACCATAAGATAAAATTGTGTGTTCATCTACCATAATTTTGTACTAAGCATTAAAATTTCAATCTTCTTTGATGTCAGGATTATTTATTTTGCAAATCTTCACCTTTGAAATATATTTGTCTTTCACTTGTTCAATTTTATATACTATATTTTCACATTCAACTACTTTTCCTACATCACTCTTAGTTGGTACTTTTCCAATTTCATTAACTAAATATCCTGATAATGTATCATAATCTCCTTCATGTATTTTTATATTTAGAGTATCTTCAACATCATAAATTGATATATTACCACTAAATAAAAATGTATTATTATCTAGTTTTTTTATTACTTCTTCTTTTTCATCATATTCATCATAAATTTCTCCAACAATTTCTTCAAGTATATCTTCAATAGTTACAATTCCTGATGTACCACCATATTCATCTACTACTATGGCAATTTGCTTTCTGTTTTTTCTTAATTCTTCAAATACTTCATTTATTAATTTTGTTTCTGGCACAAAATAAACATCTTTTACAAGATTTTTTATCTTTTCATTTTTATTTTTCATAGACAACAAAATATCTTTTATATAGATAATTCCTTCAATATTATCAATATTTTCATTATATACTGGTATTCTACTATATTTATTTTTCTCTTCAGATAATGCTTCTATAGTCTCTGCTATTGTTATGTTTTTTTCTACTGCAAAAATTTGAGTTCTTGGAATCATAATTTCTGATACCACTTTATCATTGAATTCAAATACATTATTTATCATATCTTTTTCTTCTTCATCAATTGATCCTTTTTCTTCTCCCATATCAACCATCATTCTTATTTCTTCTTCTGTTACAACTTCTTCATCATTTTCTGAAATTCCAAATAGTTTAGAAATAACATCTGTTGAAAATGTTAAGATTTTGACAAATGGAGAAGTTATAATTGATATAACTTTTATTATTCCAATAGATGCAAATGCAATCTTTTCATAGTTTTTCATTGCTATCCTTTTTGGAACTAATTCACCAAATATTAAAGTAAAATATGATAATACAAGTGTTATAATGATTATAGAAATATTATTCCATACACCTATGCTTAACTGTGGTATCCATGAATTTAACATAGGAGCTAATTTATTTGCAAACGATTCAGCAGCAAATGCACTTGATAAAAATCCTGCCAGTGTTATTCCTATTTGTATTGTAGCAAGAAATTTGCTTGGATTAACTAACATTTCCTTTATTTTTTTTGCTTTTTTATTTCCTTCTTTTGATAATCTTTCTATTTTTGCATCATTTAATGAGATAAATGCAATTTCACTAGCCGCAAAAAATGCATTTAAAAAAATTAATATAAATATTATAATTATTTGCATATATTTTCACTCCTAAAAATCTCTTATTTATTTTATATATATTATTTACCATAATTGATATTATATATGTTTTAACATTTCTATTTTCTATAAATATTTTTACTATACTTTTATTCAATGTTACTAACATTTCGAACATCACATAGCCTGTAATCCATCTTGCTAGCGGTCTTATAATACACTCACCATTAGTAACGACAGTTTCATAATTCTCAAATGTAAAATTTCTGCATCTCCATCTTTTTTTACTTTCCAATCATACTTTCTTCACTATGTTTTCTCTCCTTTACAACTCACTCTTACAGTATCTTTAATTGATAACTAATCACATTATACAATAAAAGACAAAATATTTCAATTAATATTCTGTCTTTTATATTTTTCATAACATTTACTTCCCCAAAGTTTCATTCGCATAAGACTTTTTAAAGTCCTTCTCCTCATACTCTCTTTTTATATTATTATTTATATCTTTACCATTTCTACCGGTATGGTATTGTTGATTTGAGCTACCTCCTACGGTATTTTCACCAATATGGAATTGGTATTCTCGCCCATAGGTATTGGTAATTTTACCAGTAAGTATCAAAAATCTAAATCATAAATTACAAAAAATCGACCTAGCCTTACACTAGATCGATTTTTGAATATTAATTAAATTACTATCTACTTTACTAACAATTTTAAATTCACTACTGGATTTTTCCTACTTAGGAATACACCTCTTATTACTTTTGCATTAAACCAGCCTTCTGACTCGCTATTTACCTCTTCTTTCAAACCGTTCCGAAAAGTTACCACCGTGTGGACTGTACTTTTACTAATACCAAATCTCTTTGCAGCACCTCTTACTGTATCTTTTGAGTTTACTATATAATGTGCTAATTCACAAGCACGTTGCTCTATTGAATAATTTCTCATATGAAAACCCCCATGTGAATACTTTTGTTTAATTGTATTCACATGAGGGTTTAAATATGATTTGTACAACACTTTCATTTAATTATTAATCCAACTACAATCTATAATTCTATCTTCAACAACAGAAAAAATCACATTAAATGAATTCGCAACGTCAGATATTTTAGAAAACTCTGGTTTTGAAATTGGTATTTTTCTAAATTCTTGATATGGAATTATCATTGCTCGAGAGAATAACTTATAATCAGAATTATCTTCAAAATCAATTCCTTTATATTCTGAGTCTTGCTTTAACTCTCCCCAATATTCATAGAATATTGCTCTTAAAAACATTACATATTCAAATTTGTTTTCTAATACTTTTGGATTATTAATATCAAACTGCAGTGTTCTAAATTTTTTGGAGTCTACAATATTGTACTTTATCATATACTCCATAGAATTCTTCAGGGAATCATCTTCTTCCATAGTATTGTTGATTTCTTTTAATTTAACATCAAATTGAAACCGCCATCCAATTTTTTTGAAAAAAGCATTTACTGAAGAAAAATCATATACATTAGGCTCACTTTTGATTTTCAGGTGTTCTTGAAGTTTTAATGCTTCAATCTCAATAAAATTACGAGTTCTCTTATCGAGTACTTGTGACATTACTATTCCTCCCTTATAATCAACCATATGTAATTTAAATTAGTGTCTGACCTTGAATAATAATTCACACCAATTTTTGAATATATAAACAGCAATTTGCTGCATTTAAAATTTAGCAAACAAATTATATCATGTATCTTCACTATTTTCAAGGCTTTGCAGATTTTTCTTCTTATAATTGTGTTACAAAGTGCTCTAAAAACTGTTACAATATAATAAACTATTTCAATTTGTAGACTTCACTTCGAGTTATGTTGACTTGATTTTCTAAATATGTTATAATAATCTTATTCTTATTAAATAAGTGTTTATGCCCAAACACTTCTCAAGGGGGAATTTTATTATGAAACCGTTTGCTACAATAGCTGGACTTGGCGTTTCATTAATATTTGCTTTGCCGTTTATTACGGCAATTGCACCTCAATTAGGATTCGATCCATATACCGCAAATGAATTTCAAAATATGTTACTTCTTTTAGTAATAATTGAAATGGGAGTTATTTGTGCAGAAGCAGTTGCTGATAGCACAGCGCGGGAAGTTGGAATTGATACCATACTTGCAATAGCTGTTTCATATATTGTAAATAAAATTTATTTTAATCAAGGAATAATTTTATTTTCTGGCCAGTGGCTTTTAACTGATTTAATTAAAAAATTATTTATTCCAGTTTTAATTGTGACAGGTTTTGCAGGTCTTAGTGGTGCATCAGGTATTACAAAACTTATTAATAACAGAAAGTTAAGAAAAGTAGGATAACACTACAATTTTCGCAGGGGGCATACTGCAATAAAAAAGGATATAGTTTGAACTATATCCTTTTTCATTTATTTAAAATTATTATTACATTTCTTCAATGTTTTTTGAAACATTATGCTCTATTTTTTCCCAGCTTGTTTCTCTTTTAAATAAGCATTTAATATTTATTAAAATCCATGAACCTAAGAATAATGGATATAATATCAATCCTTTAATCATAGGTCTTATAGGCTTTTTGTCTATAAGCATAATCATAATTCCAGTAAATATTGGTAATAAGAATGTTGGAACTATATATCTTGCAGCATTCCAAATTAAATCGTTAAAAGTCATTCCGTTTGTTAAGAATATTATTACATTTAAAACTAATAATAAAATTGTTAATATAAGCATAGGTGCTGTTCCTAACATATATAATAATCCATCAAAATTCATAACTGTTTTGTTATCTTTTACAGCAACTGCAAGAGGTTTTGTATATTCTTTTAAACATTGCATATGACCTACTGTCCATCTAGTTCTTTGTGACCATGATTGTTTAAATCCTACTGGTTGCTCATCATATACTATTGCGTCTGTTGCCCAACCAAGTTTCTTTCCTGCTATAATTCTTTTTAATGAAAATTCTATATCTTCTGTAAGTGTTTTTGTTTGCCATCCATCTGGTTTAACAACATCAAATTTTACCATAAATCCTGTTCCATTTATTAATGGAGATAAACCTAAGTTGTATCTAGCTAAATGATAAAATCTGTTCATTGTCCAATAGAATATTGCATATCCCGCTGAAACCCAGCTATCTGAGGGGTTTTTAATATCTCTATACCCTTGTACAACATCCTCACCTTGATTTAGTTTTTTATTCATTGCTTTTAAGAAATTTTTATCAACTATATTATCTGCATCAAATATACAGAATGCATCATAAGGTGCATCTTCTTCAATTTTTTGTTGTAAAAACCATTGAAGTGCAAAACCTTTTGTTTTATGTTTTTCATCAAATCTTTCATATACTATTGCACCTGCTTCTTTAGCAATTTTAGCAGTATTATCTGTGCAGTTATCTGCAATAACATAAATGTCATATAAATTTTTGTCGTAATCTAAATTTTGTAAACTATCAACAAGATCTTTAACAACTTTTTCCTCATTATGAGCAGGAATTATCATCATAAATCTATGTTCTTTATCTTCAACTAATGGTTTATCTTTAACTTTTATTAATGAACACAAACTAATTACTAATTGATATATCCAATAAATAGTTATAAGCCAAACCATAGCCTGTTGTAAAATATATAAATATTCCATTTTAATCTCCCTTTTTTATAATTTTTATTCTACTATAATTATACTATTCTTTAGACTTTTTTCAACATATTTTTACAAGTTTTTTGCACTATTCTTCCTCAGAATTTTTTGCTTCTAAATCTCTCATAGATAAGTTAATTCTTCCTTGGCTATCAATTTCAATTACTTTAACAGTAATTTCATCTCCAACAGCTAAAACATCTTCAACTCTTTCTACTCTTTTGCTTGATATTTTTGAAATATGAAGTAATCCTTCTTTTCCTCCACCAATATCTACAAAAGCTCCGAAAGCCATTAATCTAGTAACTTTTCCGTCATAAATTCCATTTACTTCAATGTCTTTAGCTATATCTTCTATCATCTTTAATGCTTTTTTACCGCTTTCTGTATCTGTTGAATATACACATACATATCCATTATCTTCAATATCAATTTTAACACCTGTTTCATCGATTATTTTATTAATCATTTTTCCACCAGGTCCTATTACGTCTCTTATTTTATCTACATTAATAGTTGTTGTTAAAATTCTTGGAGCATATTTTGAAATTTCAGCTCTTGGTTTGTCTATTTGTTTTAACATAATTTCATCTAAGATATAGTCTCTAGCAACTTTTGTTCTTTCAAAAGCTTGCTCAATTATATCATATGTTAAACCATCAATTTTGATGTCAACTTGGATAGCTGTAATACCATCTTTTGTTCCACCAACTTTGAAGTCCATATCTCCAAAGAAATCTTCAATACCTTGAATGTCTGTAAGCATTACCCATTCATCTGGATTTTCTGGATTTGTAACTAATCCTGTTGAAATACCAGCAACTGGTTTCTTAATTGGAACACCTGCATCCATTAATGCTAAAGTACTTCCACAAATACTAGCTTGTGATGTTGATCCATTTGAAGATAAAACTTCAGATACAACTCTTATTGCGTATGGAAATTCATCATATGATGGAATTACTGGAACTAAAGCTTTTTCAGCTAATGCTCCATGTCCTACTTCTCTTCTTCCTGGTCCACGTGATGTACGTGCTTCACCAACACTGTATGCTGGGAAATTGTAATGATGCATATATCTCTTGCTTTCTTCTTCATCAATACCATCTAAAACTTGTTCTTCACTTTTCATTCCTAAAGTAGCAATTGACATTACTTGAGTTTGTCCTCTTGTAAATAATGCACTACCATGAACACGTGGTAAAACACCTACTTCACATGATAATGGTCTAATTTCTGTTAAACTTCTTCCATCAGGACGTTTATGTTCATTATAAATCATTTCTCTTACACATAATTTTTCTAATTTATGAATGCTTTCTAAAATGTCAGCTTGCATTTCTTCTAATTTTTCTTCACCATATTTTTCAGTAAAGTATGCAATTACATCTTCTGTAAGTTTTTCGATGTTAGCATCTCTTACTTCTTTGTCTTGAGCTTGTACATCTTGATACATTCTTTCTTTAAAGTTAGCTGCTACTTCATTGTAGATTTCTGGATCTACAGCAAATGATTTATATTCAAATTTAGGTTTACCAATTTCCTCTTTAATTTTAGATATAAATTCGCATATTCTTTTAATTTCAACATGTGCTGTTTTAATTGCTTCTAACATTGTAGCATTTGGTATTTCATCTGCTCCAGCTTCAATCATTGTAATTTTTTCCATTGTACCTGCAACTGTTAATGTTAATCTGCTATTTTCTCTTTGTTCAACTGTTGGGTTAATAACTATTTGATCATTTACATATCCAACATTTACTGCTGCTGTTGGTCCTCCAAATGGAATATCAGAAATTGATAAAGCTGCTGAAGCACCTATCATAGCACATACTTCTGGTGAGTTATCTTGATCTACTGATAAAACTGTTGCAACAACTACAACATCATTTCTGAAGTCTTTTGGGAACAATGGACGAAGTGGTCTGTCTATTGCTCTTGATGTTAATATTGCTTTATCTGAAGGTTTTCCCTCTCTTTTTAAGAATCCACCTGGTATTTTTCCTACTGAATATAATTTTTCTTCATAATCTACTGATAATGGGAAAAAGTCAATTCCATCTTTTGGTTCTTTAGATGCTGTAACATTTACCATTACAACTGTGTCACCATATCTTACAACAACACTTCCGTTTGCAAGACCTGCAATTTTTCCTGATTCAATTGATAGCTTTCTTCCAGCTAACTCTGTTTCATAAACTTTAAACATAAATTTCTCTCCTTTTTATTTTATATTTGCAATTTATTTGATAGTGTAACCTCGAAGAAGGATTTTTTTAATTAGGGACGGTCCTTTTTTTCAAAATCTTTCTTCCAAGCTACTTCTAACAAACAATTGCATAAATTTTAAACACCTTATAAATATAAAGAAAGGACGTTTAGCCAAAGATAAGCAAAACGTCCAATGATTATTATTTTCTTAATCCAAGTTTTTCAACGATATCTCTATATCTTTGAACATCTTTTTTAGCTAAGTAGTTTAATAAGTTTCTTCTTGCACCTACCATTTTTAAAAGACCTCTTCTAGAGTGGTTGTCTTTTTTATGAACTTTTAGATGTTCTGTTAATTCGTTAATTCTTTCTGTTAAAAGAGCTACTTGAACTTCTGGAGAACCAGTATCGTTTTCTTCTCTTTTATAAGTATTAATGATTTCTTGTTTTCTTTCCTTTGTCATTGTTATAGCACCTCCTATATTTTTTATTTGCCTTAAACTGAGTCATAGTGGTGTTTATCCTACAACCAAGTATAAGGTACATTGCTTTAACAGCGTGTTTATTTTATCACATTTTTATTGAATTTGCAAGTCTTTTTTTGATTTTTCAAAGAAAAAGAAACAATTTTGTGCATATCACAAAATTGTTTCCTTTTTTTATTCCTCTTTATTTTTAGATGGCTTACCTATTAATATCGCAGCCAATAACAATACTACAATTACAGTTCCTAATATTATTTTTCCTTTAGGTTCCTGTATTCCCTTTACAATAAACCCAGCATTTGGAATTGAAAGTATATTTTTTCCAATAAAATTGGCTCTTGTTGTAACCATATTATCTTCAGCAGTGTTTTTATCCCCTTGTGTAATCATTCCTTCATTTGAGATATTTTTTATTCTATGTGTTGCAAAATCCCCTGTGTCAAGTTTAAAAGCAATAATGTCTCCGACTTTCATATCTTCGTATTTCGCTCTTTGGTTTATAAAACATACGCTTCCAGTTTTAATTGTTGGTTCCATTGATCCTGATTCAACAACATATGGTTGAATTCCAAAGAAGAACAAAACTACAAATAATATTCCAGCTACAATTATAAATGTAGTAATTGTATTTAAAATTATTTTTGTTACTTTTTTTAAAACTTTCATAATTATTCTATCCTATGTAATTAATTATTAATCATTATTTTACTTGAGGCCATACTTCTGATGGAACCTTGCTTGATAATCCTTCTGCTTGAATTCCATAACCTTTAACAACTACTTCAAATGTTTGTCCTTGTATTCCTGAATTTTCATTGTATTCTGTTTCTGTTACATCAGCAAATATAACTGAATCGAATAGTGTTGGTGTAGTTTCTCCTTTTGCTAATGGTTTTAATTCTGTTGATGATGTACCATATGCATATACATAAGTAACAGATGTAGTTTCAGCTGTAATATCTTCATCAGCTGGTGTTTGAGATATTTTATACCATCCTCTGTTTACACCGATAACTGAACTGCCTTCAGTTGATCCTTTATGACGGAATGAAAATAATTGTGTTGGAGCAGCTTGTGTAGCAGTACTAACTTTAACATTTCTTACTGGAACTGTTACTTCTACGAAAGCGTATACATCTCCTTCACCTTGATTTGTAATTTGTGGATCTTTTGGTATTTCTTGATTTGGAGTTACAGGAACATCTGGTTCTATTTTTTGTGGAACATCTGGATTTGTTTCTGGATCATATTCAGGATTATCTATTGGATTTCCTGGCCAACTTGGTTCTTCAACTAAAATATCAACCTTTCCTGTTTTAAATTTATTATGTTTTGTTTGAACATCTGTAAAATAAGCTAATATTCCCCCTATAGCCAAAACTAAAATTAACACTACTGCTGTTAAAATAAGTCTTTTTCTACTCATATTTTCTCCTCCTAAAAATTATTATTTTATAACATTTAATTGTTATCTTGTTTATTTTTGCTTTCTTACATTTCTTTCAGCAATTAAAACTATAATTAATCCCACTGCTGAAACTAAAAATACAGTTAAAGCAACTTGAATTTTTGTATCCCCTGTTTGTGGACTTGGAACCACTTCTGGTTCTTTTTGTGGAATTACTGGATCTTTTCCATCAACTGAGAAAAGCCAATTTATTGAAGTATTTATTATTGAATACTCATTTCCTAATTCTTCTGGAACTTTAACAATAAATCTAGCATTAGAAGATTGTTTACTTGCATACTTTCCTAATGAAGTTTTATCCACATCATATAAATTACCTTCATAAACAGTTTTATTATCAACTGAAATAGTCAATTTCAAGTTTTTCAAAAGATTTATTTGTTTTTCAGATAAATCTGATGATTTTTTTACTGTAACAAAGTACTCAATTTCTTTTGAAGTTGTATTATCAAGTTTAACCTCTTGTTCTACAACATCACCTGGTAACAAATGTCCCAATTTTCCAAAGAAATTCTCTGGTACAGAAATATATTGTTGTGCATTATTTTCATACTCAATTTTAGCATTTGTACTTAATTGTACTTTATCTAATTTATATACATCCTCTGATGCTTTTTGAGTTTTCACCTTATTCCATGGTGAAGCAGAGTTAAAATCTGGTTTAAAATTATCTGCTTGAATTGCTTCAGCAGTAACATTAAGTTGTACATCTTTTCCTTGATAATCATCAGGCATATCAGTTGGAATTGTAAATGTTTTAAATATATCTATTTTTTCCCCTGACTTTAATATTGGTTTATAATACCAATATCCTTCTTTATTTACCCAATCACCACTCATTCCATCTATTCTATCTACATTAACAAGTTCAGTTCCTTCTCTTGAATAAGTAATTTTTGCTCTAATATAACATGAATCACCTATGTTAGAAATTCTTGGTATTAATGAAATTACTTGTCCTGGCATAACACTTTCTGAATCATTTCCTTCAAATAAAGTTTCAGTGCCATTGTTCATAGTGTATTCTTTCAATTCAATTTTTACAGCACCTGTATTAATTTCATTTTTTATTGATAATATAGATAAATTTGTAAATGCATAAATTCCAGAAATAAACATTATTAAGGTAAAAAACACTCCTACTAAAAAAATCTTGTTACGAGATATTTTAGACACCCCCTTTCACCTCTTATCATTTTCAATAAAAAAATCCTCCAAATGTTATTTTTATAACAAGGAGGATACCATTTATTTATATGATTTTTATATTATTTCTCTTTTTGACGTTTTCTTTTTAAATTTTATCTTTAGTATCTTTTCCTTATTTATTTCTACAATTTAATTATATCTTTAGTTATTTTTTTCGTCAATACTTTACAAAAATTTTTAATAAGGAATTATTTGGAATTTATTTCAAACCATATTTTTCATTATAGTAAATTGAACCTTTTGATGGATTTCTTCTAACAATTTTTGACATTCTTTTCAAAATTTCACAAGCATCTTCTACTTGCTCTTCATTAAACTCTAGAAACAATGCTTTCGTCTCATTTAACATTTCCATGTCCTTTCCAAAAAGTATATAATCTGAAGTATATCCACTCAATTCGCATAGTTTTTTTAATTTCTCATACGAAATTGCACTTCTTCCAGCTTCAACAACACCTAGGAACTGCCCAGTTACGCCCATTGCTTTTGCTAAAGAATCTTTTGTCATATTCATTTCATTACGTATCTGTCTTATTCTTTGCCCCATTTCTTTCAAAAACTCAACATCTTTAGTCATAAAATCTCTCCCTTCTTATGAGATAAACCTCATTGTTAACATTTATTCTACTATTCTTACATATGACATTTTTTGACAATAAATACAAAATTTTATAGAATTTTCAAATTGAATATGCTATTATGAATTCAAAGTTATTTTGAAAGGAATGAAAACAATGAGCAATAAAGTATTAAATATTATCCTAATTGAAGACGACAAAGCAGAATGTGCCAGATTTGAAAAATATATAAAAGCAAGAGATGACGTCAATTTAATAGCAACCACAGACTCTGATATTGAAGGTTTAGAATTGATCAATAAACACCTACCAGATGCCATAATACTTGATATTGAACTTCATAACGGTACTGGTAACGCAAATTCTTTTGATTTAATAGAAACATTGCAAAAAACTAAATTTTCAAAACGTCCAAAAATTGTTGTGAACACGGTAGTTTCTTCAAATACAGTTTATGATTATTTACATGATAAAGGAATTGATTTAATATTCTATAAAAAGCAACAAAATTATAGTATTGAAAACGTAATTAATACTTTGGTTTTACTTAGTGGTTATAGTGAAGATACATCTTTAACTGGTAATATTGTAGTTGAAGACACAAAAGAAAATGAACAAAAAATCTCTAATATTATTAATGATGAACTTAATTTAATTGGCATTGGACTACATATGCAAGGTAGAAAATATTTGCATGATGCAATTTACTACTTAATTACAAACTCTAATAGCGTAGAAAAAATCAGTGCAGTTCAGTATTTAGTTAGCAAGTATAAACGTGCAAGTAGCACTATTAGTAGAGATATGCAAAATGCAATTTTACATGCTTGGAGAGTTTCAAGTTTAGAAGACCTAGAAACTTATTATACTGCTAAGATTAATTATGAAACTGGTGTTCCTACACCTACTGAGTTTATTTATTATTATTGTGATAAGATTAAAAAGATTTTGAAGTAATATTTTTATTATATTTATTTTAAAAAAGAAAATCCTATTTTACGGGATTTTCTTTTTTTGTGTCTTTTTATTTGATTTTTGAAAAAAATATGCGTATTTTTTTTCATCTTTTGTCATGTTTTGTTATTTTTTTGTATTTTTTCTTATTGTTTTGCATTCTCTGTATTCAGCTTAAATAGTGGGGTTGCGGGCTATCCTTTATATAGGTACCGGATAGGTACGAATTTTATATAAGGGAGTGAGATATATGTGGGATGACATCTGGGAATTCATTAGACAGGCAGCAGGCTTAGGTTAATCTCAGCATTTAACACTCTAAAAAGAGGCAAACGTTATAATAATGTTTGCTTCTTTTATTTTAATATTATATAATATAAATAAAAAAGGAGAATTGTTATGTCTATATTATTCATTAATACTTTGATAAAAAATATTGGTTTATATATTTCACTATGTTTTTGCTTTACAAAATTAATAAACTATAAAAATACTACTGTTTATAAGAAAATATTGATTGTTATAATTGCAGTATTATTATCTTTTATTCAATGTTATATGCAAGAAATACAAACCCCAAAGTTTTACAGATTATTTATAATATATTTTTCCTGCAGCATACTTTTAGGGAAATTAACGAATATCAAATTTTCTAAATCTATACTAACAACATTACTAGCAATGACTATATCACATACATTCTATATTATTTCACTATTTATAATATCAGTTTTAACTGTGTCATTTGTTAAATTAGATGTAAACACAATTAACCCAATTATCTTTTCAATTATATTAATTCTTACTTTTGCGTTATCTTTCTTTTTATTTAAAATCAAAAGGTTAAAAAACGGTATACCTTTTCTAATAAAAAGAGCTGAAAATGAATATTTTGATATTATTTTATTGATACTTAACATGCTTATACTGTTTACATATTTCTTTATAGGTAACTTTGATTTACTTCCAGCTAAATATCTTATAATTAGTTTATTTTTCTTTGGTATAATTTCTGCCATTATAATTCAAAAAACCTTCATTTTGCATCAAAAACAAAAGTTACAAACTCAAACATTAAAAGACTACCAACAAGAACTAGCAGAAACCAAACAAAAACTATCAACTGCACTAGAAGAAAAACAAAAACTTGTAAAATCAAATCACGAATTTTATCATAGACAAGAAGCACTAAACAAAAAATTAGATGATTTAATTGCAAACAAAAAGATATTAACTAACAGTGAATTTGGAGAAGATCTTACATATATTTCAGATAGATTAAACACTCTATCAAATGAATATGTTGAAAAAACAAAAATGCTACCAAAGCTTGATAAAACTAATATTCAAGAAATTGATGATATGCTTTCATATATGCAATCAGAATGTGATAAAAACAATATAGAATTACTTTTGAAAATCGAATGTGATATACAGCATATTGTAGAAAATTATATTTCCATAAGTCAATTAGAAACACTACTTGGAGATTTGATACGAAATGCGATTATTGCTATTAATCATTGTAATTATGAGTTTAAAAGTATTATGGTTGTGTTTGGAATAAAAGAAAATAATTACGAAATTTGTATACTTGATAGTGGTATACCTTTTGAAACTACAACGTTAGTAAATCTTGGAGTGCAACCTGCTTCTACACATCTTGATGAAGGCGGAACTGGAATTGGTTTTATAACTACTTTTGAAACTGTAAATTCTTGTAACGCAAGTTTTGTTATTAATGAAATAACTAATAACAATTACACAAAATCTTTAGAAATTATATTTGATAATAAAAATGAATATGTTATTATTTCTAAGAGATTTAAAGAAATTGAGGAATTAAATAATACAAACAGAAAAATTATTTTAAGAGAATAGTTTAATCTATCCTCTTTTTATGTACAAACATACAATAAATATCCCCCAGTATAACTGGGGGATTTTCATATCGGCCTATAAGGCCTTG
>SAMEA3663057__coassemble_110_pt1 | contig 30610 bp, 27 predicted proteins | sample SAMEA3663057__metabat2_high_PE_009 | metagenome-assembled genome bin SAMEA3663057 (sample SAMEA3663057) | pig gut metagenome | biome: pig gut; feature: pig-associated habitat; material: faeces | place: France | collected 2012
GGCCTTATAGGCCGATATGAAAATCCCCCAGTTATACTGGGGGATATTTATTAAAATCATTGTAATCTAATAAGAAATAAAGTTATAAATACATATGCAAATTTTAATATTTTTTTAGAAAAAATAGTTTCTAAATAATGTCCACAACTTTCACCTAAGGCACAGTATTTATCGGCTAAAGTAATAATATAACTTTCTGAATATTTAGGTAATTTAACTGTTAATGGCCACATATGTTTTAAAATTATATCTTCTTCTTTTTCATTTAATTCAAATATTTTTTTAGAATTTTCTAATGCTGTTCGTGGGTGAGTAAATGCATGTAGACCTTTTCTTCCGTCTTGTCTTTTTCTCCAATCATATAAAAATAAATCATGTAACATTCCCGCTCTGGCAGCAGATTTATAATCCAAATTAAATTTTTTACATATTTTATAACTAATAAATGCAACATTTTTGCAGTGATCAAAACATGATGTATCATAATGTTGCCTAAATTCTTTCATCCTTTGAACAGTTTGATTTTGTACAATATCTTCAATAATCAAATCAAACTCTTTATCTTCTTTTGACAAGGTAAATACCCCTTTCGTAACTAGTGTATAGTTTTATTATATTATATATAGAGAAAAAAATAAATGCTTTTTTAAAAAATATTAACAATTTTCAATGAATCTTTTTCTTCAATGTGTTTTAAAATAAATATACATCGTTCTGCTTCATCTATGGCTTTTTCATAATCTCCAACTTTAATATTTGCTTCTATTGAAATCAACTGTGTTTTTACTTTTTCTAATTCATCATGTTCAACATAGCAGGCAAAATAATCATATTTTTTATTCCATTTATCCTGAATTTGATTAATGTCATTCTTAAGTTCTTCGCCATTTGGACTTTCGCTAAATAGTTTATTTTCCAAATTACTTAAATCTTCACATACGAAATCAAAAAAGTTTTGAGTATAAATTTGTGTTATTGCATGAGCAACTATAATTGTAATTACAATAAAAATTATAATAATTATTTCTTTTTTCATTAATATTTCTCCTTTTTTTGTGAAAAAATTTGACCCTTTCCATCAATAGTAACAACTAAGGCTTCCTCTGGATTATATCCAAATTTTTTTACCTCTTTTTTCAACCATTTATAATCCTTTTCCAAAATTGATAAATTATCATACATTATATTTCCATCTATTACTAAATCATATGAAATACCTTCATATTCAGGCTCAATATTAAAATCTTCTGGAATTGTGGTTCTTTTATTTGGTTTTTGAATAACATTAATCTGTCCGCTTGTTTCAAGTATTGCGTATTCTACATCACCAAGATTCATTATACTTTTATCTCTTAATCTTTCTTGTAACTCATTAATTGTAAATCTTTCTTTTCGTAGAACTTTTTCATTAATTTTTCCTCTATATATTAAAATAGATGGTTTTCCTGAAATAAATTGCCTAAATTTCATGCTTTTCATATTTCCAATGGAAATTATTAAATCCATAACCAATAATCCTAATATTGGAATAATTCCATTAGTTAAAGGAATTCCACTATTACTTATTGGAATAGCAGCCAAGTCTGCAATTATAATTGAAATAACCAATTCAAACGGCTGTAATTGTCCTATTTCTCTTTTTCCCATTAATCTCATAACAACTAATACTATTATGTATATTAAGATTGATCTAATAAACAAAACTAACATTTGCAAAACTTCCTTTCTTTTTTTGACACATTTCAAGACCGTCCCGGAATGTGTCAAAAATGACACAAAATAAGTCCGTCCCCAAATGTGTCAATTATATTTTTTCAAAAAATTTTAAAATTATTCACAATTAAGCATAATAAATTTTTTTTAGTAAATAATAAAAATGAACGTAATTTTTAAAATTACGCCATTCTTTAAATTTAAGGAGGTTATTCATATGTCAGATAATCAAGTAAATACTAGATCAAATGAAGGTGCAAATACAGTTTGGCAAGTTGTTGGTAGATTGGTTACAGCTGCTATTGTTCTTGCTATTACTGCATTTTTCACACCTGGATTTACAATAAATAATATCTGGGCACTAGCTGCTGCTACAGTAGTCCTAACTGTAATAGATTATTTAATAACTCGTTTTACAGGATTACATGCAAGTTCTTTTGGTAAGGGATTTGTTGGATTTGTACTAGCTGCTATTGTTTTATATGTAACACAGTATTTTGTTGCAGGTTATACAATTTCTTGGATTGCAGCAATTATTGGTGCTTTAGTTTATGGAGTAGTTGATTACTTTTTACCCGGTGAGCAATAAAAAAAGAAGGTTCTAAAAATCAATTTTAATGATTTTTAGAACCAACTATTTTATTAATCTCTTGCATTATATAATTTTATTGCAGTTTCAGGGCTATCATTTCCTTCTGCATTCTTAATTGGTGCGAATTCTTCTTCTCTTTTAACTCTTAAAATGCTTATATCATCAAAATTCGCAAATGCATCAAATATAAATGATTCAAATTTATAAACATTTTTATCTTCTGGAACAACTAAATTTCCGTTTTCGTCTAAATAATCTGATTTTTTTACAGCTATATGGTATGGCATTACCTTATCTGCCATTTTTTCTAATGCACTGATATTGTATAAATGGCTTAAAATGTTAACATCACCAAATACTAATTCTCCGTTTTCATCAACTTCTTCTACCATTTCTTCTGGCAATTCTGAATACTCTATAATTCCTGGTTTTCCATCTATTTTGCAAAATACTCCGGCTCTTTCTCTTGGATTTGTTTTTACAACAGATTTTGAAGCAATTTGATTATTTTGGTTTACTGTTATTCCAACTAATAATGGGTCTACTATTTTTAATAAAATATTATCAACACCACCGACAAAAATCCATTCAATATTGTTGTTTTTCATATCTTCAAGCATACCATCAACTTTTAATGATTTATATATACTTCCATTTCCATCAGAAGCTTCCTTTATTAATTTATCTTTTCCAATTAATAATTTTCCTTCTGTTGAAATCAATGGTGCTTTTCCTTGTTTAAATAGTTTAACCATTTCTTTTGGATATCCAAAATAATTGTGTTCCTCTAAAAAGGCTAGAGTTTGATCATTGTTTTCTTCGCTTGTCATTAAGTACCATGGAATTATAACCCCATATTTTTCATTGGCTTTTTCTAAAGATTCTACAATAATTTGGAACAAGTATTTATTTCCATCTTTTAAATCAACTTTAAATGTTCCTTTTGGCCCTTTGTGTCCAAGTCTTGTTCCTTGGCCACCAGCCATTGTTACTACTGCATATTTTCCGTCTTTAATAATATCTATTCCTTTATTTTTATAATTGTCAAAATCTTCTTTTGATAATTTATTTATATCTGTTACTGGAATTTTTTCGATTTTTTTATCTCCGATTTCAAAAGTTTTACTTAGATTATTATATAAATCAACAACTTGCTTAATATTTAAATTTACCACTTGTTCTGCTAATTTATTTTTTTCTTCTTCATTTAGTTTATTCATCCAATCTATTATGTGGTCTTGATTGAATTTCTTTAGTATTTCAATTGCCATTTCTTCCATAATCCTCTTTCCTTTATATATATTTTTTTCTGATTATTTACCTTATAATATGCTCATCTTAGCATATTTGATTTAAAAATGCAATATTTTGGTTTTCATAAAATTGAAACGTTTGGGGACGGTCTTGTTTTGTTTCATTTTTGAAACAAAAAAAGTCCGTCCCCAAATGTTTCAAAGATTTAGTCATAAACTCATCCATCTCCTAATATACATTAATAAAGTTTAAATAGACAAACATTTAAGGAGGAATTATAAATGGAAAATAATTTTAAACTATATGAAGATATTGCCAAACGTACAGATGGTGATATTTATGTTGGAGTAGTTGGTCCAGTTCGAACAGGTAAATCTACATTTATAAAAAGATTTATGGATTTACTTGTAATACCAAACATTGATAATTCATACAAGCAAGAACGAGCTAGAGATGAATTACCTCAAAGTGCTGGTGGAAGAACTATTATGACCACTGAACCAAAGTTTATTCCAAATGAGGCAGTTGAAATTACAATTGGAAACAATATTTCTTTAAAAACAAGACTTGTTGATTGTGTTGGATATTTGGTTAATAATGCAATTGGATATTTAGAAGATGATATGCCTAGAATGGTTAAAACACCTTGGTCTGATGATGAAATTCCTTTTGAACAAGCAGCTGAAATTGGGACTAAAAAAGTAATTCAGGAACATTCTACAATTGGAATTTTAGTTACAACTGATGGTAGTATTACAGATATTCCAAGAGAAGATTATGTTGAAGCAGAAGAACGTGTTGTACGCGAATTAAAAGAATTAAATAAACCATTTATAATTCTTCTAAATAGTGATTCTCCTTATTCTGAGTCAACAAAAAATCTTGCACAAAAATTAGAAGATAAATATCAAACTACTGTAATTCCTACAGACTGTTCTAATTTAGAATTAGATGATATCAATAATATTTTCGGGAAAATTTTATATGAATTCCCTATTGAGAGAATTAATATCAATTTTCCAAAATGGGCTGACAGATTAGATGAAAATCATTGGCTAAAAAAAGAATTATTTTCTGAAATTAAAGAAGCATGTAATAATGTTAGAATCTTGAAACATGTTGATGGAACTATAGGAAAACTTCAAAATACTGATATTATAAATACAACTGTTTTAAATGAAATTAAACTTGGTACTGGTGAAGTTAATATTACTATTAATTTGCATGACGAATTATTTTATAAAATAATTACAGAAATTTCAGGTGTAGAAATATCTAATGAAGGTGACCTATTTGCTACAATTGCAGAATTTTCTAAGACTAAAAAGGAATATGATAAAATTGCTTATGCTCTAGAAGAAGTTAAAGCAAAAGGCTATGGAATTGTTACACCTTCTATGGATGAACTTATTTTAGATGAGCCTGAAATGGTTAAACAAGGGTCAAGATATGGAGTAAAATTAAAAGCAACAGCTCCTTCTATTCATCTAATAAAAGCTGATATTCAAACTGAAGTTTCGCCTATTGTTGGAAGTGAAAAACAGTCTGAAGAGCTTGTTAATTACTTACTTTCTGAATTTGAAAGTGATCCTAAAAAAATTTGGGAATCTAACATATTTGGAAAAAGTTTGCATGAACTTGTTAATGAAGGATTACAGAATAAATTATCAAGGATGCCTGAAGATGCACAAGGAAAATTGCAAGAAACTTTGGAGAGAATTGTTAATGAAGGTAGTGGCGGATTAATTTGTATTATACTTTAAAATTGGGGACGGTCCTTTTTTTCAAATTTTTGAAAAAGAGGACCGTCCCCAATTTCAAAGGACCGTCCCCAATTTTACAACCATTTCCCATTTCTTTTAATATAGAACTTTTTATATACTTGAATAAATATCACATAAACAACCATTAAAATAGCCATCCAGCCTAAATATATTAATGGTAATTTACTTAAATCAAATACAGTAGCAATATTAGTAAATGTAATAATTAGTGTAACAACAACAATCACTGCCGTTGATATTAATAGTTGTTTAGAAGATTTACTTTTTATAAATGGTGTTTTACTTGTTCTAATCATATGGATAATTAATGTTTGCGATAAAATTCCAAAGGCAAACCAACCTGTTTGGAATAGATTTGCTTTTTCCACAGAGTTAAATCCAAGAACAAACCACATTATTACAAAGCATAATATATCTAAAATCATACTTATTGTACCAAATGCAAACATGAATTTTTTTAGTCCTTTTGTATCCCAGGTTTTTGGTCTTTCTAAATATTCTTTATCAACATTATCAAATGGCATTCCTAGTTGTGCAAAATCATTTAATAAGTTTTGAATTAAGATATGAATTGGTAGTAGTGGTAAAAATGGAAGGAATATACTTGCTACAATTACAGACAACATATTTCCAAAATTTCCGCTTGTAGCCATTTTTAAATATTTTTGTAAATTTGTAAATGTTTTTCTTCCATTTACTACACCTTCTTCTAATACATTTAAATCTTTTTCTAAAAGAATAATATCTGCAGTTTCTTTTGCAATATCAACCGCTGTATCTACTGAAATTCCAACATCTGCTTGCTTTAAAGGTGGACTATCATTAATTCCATCTCCCATATAACCTACTGTATTTCCATTTTCTTGATATATTCTAACAATTCTTTGCTTTTGTAAAGGCGATAATTTTGAATACAAGTGGCAATCTTTTACTCTTTCTCTTAATTCCTCATCTGTAAACTCTTCAACTTCTTTTCCTGTTAATCTATTCTTTACCGTGATTCCTACTTTTTTGCATACATTTAAAGCAACACCTTCACTATCTCCAGTTAAAACTATTGTTTCTACACCATGTTCTTTTAGTGCTTCAATAGCTTGTTTTGCACTTGCTTTTGGTGGATCTAAGAAACCAACAAATCCAATTAAAACCATATCACTTTCATCTTGTACACCAAATGTTTCAACACCATGAATATTATTTTTCTGGGCAACTGCTATAACTCTTAAGCCTTCGTGATTATGTTTTTCATATACTTCATATGCTTGTTTTCTTAATTCTTCTGTCATTTCTACTGCTTTTCCATCCATATCAATATATGAACAAATTGCCATTATTTCATCAACAGCACCTTTAGTAATTAATTGACGTTTTCCTGTATCATCTTTTAAAACAACACTCATTCTTCTTCTGCTAAAATCAAAAGGGATTTCGTCTTCTCTGACATATTTTTCTTTTAAGATGTTTAATTTTTCCTTTTCAGCTCTTGAAATTATTGCTACATCTATTAAATTTTTTAGTCCTGTTTGAAAATAACTATTTAAAAATGCATGTCTTAAAATTCTTAAACTTTCGTTACCTGAAACATCCATATATTTTTCTAATACTACTTCATCTTCTGTTAAAGTTCCTGTTTTATCAGTACACAAGATGTTCATTTGTCCAAAAGTTTGAATAGCACTTAATCTTTTTACAATTGTTTTCTTTTTAGACATTTCAACAGCGCCTTTTGCAAGAGTTGATGTCATTATTACTGGCAACATTTCTGGTGTTAGCCCAACTGCAATAGTAATTGCGAAAATTATTGATGACCATATATCATTTTTATTAAACATGTTTATAACTAATATAATTGGAAGCATTATAACCATAAATTTAATTAATAATTTAGAAATACTATCTATACCTTGTTCAAAACTGTTTTTCTCATTAACGCTATATAAAGATTTAGCCATACTTCCAAAATAGGTATTGTTTCCGGTTGTTAGAACTACTGCTGTTGCTCTTCCGCTTACTATGTTTGTTCCCATAAATCCAATGTTTGAAATATCTGTTATATTATCATCATCTTTACAAATACTAAATTTTTCAACTGGATTTGATTCACCAGTTAAAGACGCTTGATCAATGAATAAGTCCTTTACATCTAAAAATCTTACATCTCCAGGAATCATATCTCCTGATGAAAGTTTTACAATATCTCCAGGGACTATGTCTTCAACATCAACTGTTGACTGAACTTCATCTCTTATAACTTCCATTTTATTTGTTATCATCTTTTTTAATTTTTGGGCAGCATTATCTGATTTAGTTTGTTGCATAAGTGATATTACCGCAGAAATCAGTATTGTTCCAACAATTAAGCAAAAAGTTGCATAATCTTTATTAGTTGCGATAATTACATCAGTTACAAATGTGATTGCCGCTACTAACATTAAAACAATATTAAATGGGTTTATAAAAGCTTCTTTTAATTTGTGTAATAAAGTATTCTCATTTTTTATTTCTATAGTATTTTTTCCATATTCGTCAAGTCTATCTTCAACCTCCACGATACTAACTCCAGCGTATGAAGTTCCTAGTTTTTTAAACAATTTTTCTACTTCCAACTTGCTGTTCTCTCTTAAATTTCTTTCTACTATTTTTTGTCTTTCATTAATATTTTCTTTTTTCAATTTTATCGCCTCCTTTATTTTGGTTTTATATAATATAATTATTTATTTTAATTAATCTGTAATATCCGGATCTAAAATAATATTGTAATTATATTCTGGGAATTTTTCCTTCAACTTATCTATAATTTCATCTTTAATCTTCATCTTATCTTTTGCATCAAAGTCAATAATTAAATCAAAGAAAACATTATTTTTTGATTTGTCCACATAGAATCCATGTATTTGTAAAACTTCTTTATAATCTTTTACTATATTTTCCAATTCATCTTTTATTATTCCAAATTCTCCTTTATCGTTAGCAGCATAAATTCCAATTGTAACTGCTATTCCGAATTCTTCATAAACTTTATATGCAATTTCTCTTGTTAGAATATGTATTTCTCCAGCATTCATGTCATTTCTAACTTGTATATGGAGTGACGCAACTGTATTTGATGGACCATAATTATGAAGATTTAAATCATATACTCCCTGTACTTCTTCAAATTTTAAAACTTTTTCTTTTATCTTTAAAGAAAGTTCACTATCAGCCCTTTGCCCTAACATTGAACTTGTTGATTCTTTCAACATTTCAATTGCTGACTTTATAATGAATAATGAAATAATAACTCCTAAATAACCTTCTAAATTCCATTTCCAAATATAATTTGTAATACCAGCTATCAAAGTAGTAAATGATAAAACTGAATCCATAAATGCGTCTTGCCCTGATGCTACTAAACTTTGAGAGTTTACTTCGTGTCCTACTTTTTTAACATATCTACCTAAAAAGAATTTCACTAATACTGCAACCGCAATAATTATTAATGAAATAAATGAATAATCTGTTTCAGCTGGATTAATTATTTTCATTACTGATTCTTTAATTGCTGTAACTCCCGCAAACAGTACTATTGCAGCAATTATTACTGATGTAAAATATTCTATTCTACCATGTCCATAAGGATGCTTTTTGTCGGGGGCTTTATTTGCAAGCTTAGTTCCTACAATTGTTATAACGGATGAAAGAACATCAGTTAAATTGTTTACCGCATCTAAAATTATGGCAATTGAATTAGTAAAAAATCCAATTGTTGATTTAAATATAACCAAAATAATATTTGCAAGTATCCCTAATATACTAGTTTTTACAATTTTTTTATTTCTTTCCATTCTGGTTACCTCCTTTTATTTAATACTATTTTATAATACCATATTCATATTTATTATTGCAATTAAATAAATTTACATTTCTTATACTTTTTACATATTTTTTTACATTTTGTTAATAATAAATTAAAAGCAAAACATGAAAGGATTCTTTAATGAAAAAATATAATTTTCTTAATCAATTTTATAACAAATTTCTAAAATATACTCCATCGCAAAAAAACAATTTCTTTTTAACAACAGAAAATTCAAAAGATATAGAAAAATCACCTGTTTGCCCTGCTAAAAGTTTAGAACCAGAAAAACTATCTAAAAATTTAAATGAAAATTTAATGTTTATAAAAACAAAATATAATAGCTTAATAAATAGCGATATTGTAATTCGTGATTTTACCTTAATTGCAAATAATCATGAATATAATGCTTCTTTGATTTTTATTGATGGTTTGGCTGACACACAAATTATTAATAGTTCAGTGTTAAAGCCCTTAATGTTAAGAAACAAAGCTAACACATATACAGAAAACAAAATCAATTCCGAAGAAAAACAAATAATATCAGAATTTAATAATAATGACGTAATTATTAGAAAAATTAAAAAATTCAATCTAAAGAATTATATATATAATCATCTTATCCCTCAAAACAGTGTAACAATGCTAGAAAAGTTTGAAGATATCTTTGTAAATATTAATATTGGAAATAGCATTCTTTTAGTTGACAATATAGATGTAGCATATAGCATTGATGCCAAGGGATTTAAACAAAGAAGTATAAGTTCACCACAAAATGAAATTGTTGTTAGAGGTCCTCAGGAAGCTTTTGTTGAAAATATAAGAACTAACACTTCAATGTTAAGAAGATTTGTTAATAGTGAAAATCTTGTAATTGAAAGCTCTACTGCAGGAAAAATCAGCAAAACACAAATTGCAGTTTGTTATTTAAAAGATATAGCAAATAATGATTTAGTTGCTGAAGTTAAATATAGAATAAACAATCTAGACATAGATTATTTAACTTCTTCAGGTCAGCTTGAACAATTAATTCAAGATAATGGTTCTAGTTTATATCCACAATTAATTGCTACAGAAAGACCTGATAAAGTTGCTATTCATTTACTTGAAGGCAGAGTTGCCATAATAGTAAATGATACTCCATATGTTCTGGTTGCTCCAGGAGTTCTCTCTGATTTTATGTCATCACCAGAAGATGCAAATTATAAGTTTCAATTCTCTAACATGTTGAAATTTATAAGATTAATTGCTGTTTTTTTTGCTTTATTTTTACCTGGAATTTATGTAGCAGTTACTTCATACCATCATGAACTTTTACCAACAGAATTATTATTTACTATTGAAGCAGCTAGAGAAACCGTTCCTTTTCCTGTTATTTTCGAAATTTTATTAATGGAAATTTCTTTTGAATTAATAAGAGAAGCTGGTGTTAGAGTTCCCTCTCCTATTGGTCCTACAATAGGAATTGTTGGAGGGTTAATTCTTGGAGAAGCTGCTGTTAGTGCTAACTTAGTAAGTCCTATACTTATTATAATTGTTGCAATTACAGCAATATGTTCATTTAGTATTCCTGATTTTTCTTTAAACTTCACAATTAGAATAAGTAGATTTATATACATTTTATTGGGATACATGGCTGGTTTTCTTGGAATTGCAGTTGGAATGTTTATACAAATTGTATTGTTATGTAGATTAAAATCTTTTGGATGTCCCTACATTACTCCTTTTATTTTAAATAATAATAAAAGAAGTTTAACATCATACTTTTTACCTCCTATTTGGAAGCGTGAAAACCGTTCAAATACTGTTAGTCCAAAGAAAAAATATTCACAAGGTAAAATTAGCATGCTTTGGAAGAATTCTTAAATTTTTAAATTTAGATGTACTACTATTTTTATAGAAAGCGAGGAAAAAATGAATACAGAAAAAATTGGTTATGTTGAAGCAATAGCTTTAATTGCAATTGTAATGATAAATAAAATTATTTTAAATACTCCAAAAAATATTATTGCAAACACCCGGACCATCTTCATGGTTAAATGTAATTTATATTTCAATAATTTCGATCATTGTTGTATGTGTAATATCTAACTTATTAAAAAAATTTCCTGGGTATGATATTTTAGATATTAGCGAATTTCTTGGAGGAAAATATTTAAAAATAATTATAGGCGTTTCATATATATTACTCCTTATATTTCTTACTACTTGCATTATAAAAAATCTTTCTGAAACTCTTAGAATTATTTATTTTAGAACATCTCCTATCCTATTTATAACCTTATTTTTTATTGGAAGTAGCACAATATGCAACAAGTATCCGCTTAAAGTGATAGCAAAAGCAAATTTAATAATTTCGCCAATTATATTTTTAAGTATTGTGATTATACTAGCATCTTCAATAAAAAACTTTATGCCTCAACGTATATTTCCGATTTTAGGATATGGAATTGATAAAACTTTCTTTTCAGGCCTTACCAATATATTTAGCTTTTCAGGCATACTTTATCTACTTTTTCTACCACCTTTGCTTGATAAGCCAAATAAATTGAAAAGAATGTCTATTGTTGCTGTTATAATATCTGGCGTATATCTATTCTTAAGTGTAACATGTTTATTATTGTCACTTTCATTTACTATGCATAGCGATGAATCATTTTCGTTATATGTGTTAACAAGAAATTTGGACTATGGAAGATTTATTCAAAGAGTTGATGCAATATTTATATTGGTTTGGATTATTTCAATAATATCTTATATAAATATTCCTATATCACTATGTATACACATTTTCAAAAAACTAACTAATATTAGCGATATTAATTCATTTAACTATAGTATTAATTTATTTATATTAGCATTAGCTATTATTCCAATTGAGTACTCAATTTTTACCAATATATTTGCAAAATTTGTTCAACATTCGTTTTTAATACTATTTTTTGTAATAAGTCTACCAATATTAATTATTTCAAGCTTAAAATTGAAATTTATTAATAAATCCAGAAAGGAACAATATGAAAATTAAATCAAAAAAACTATTACTAATTTTATGTATTTTATTTATAAACCTAACATTACTCTCAGGTTGTTATGATTCCCGTGGAATCGAAGATTTAGCATATGTTACAGCACTTGGTATAGATATTGATGATAATAATATATTGTCTTTAACATTTCAAATTTCAATTCCTGGAACTAGTTCTGAATCTGGAAGCAGTCAATCAAGTAAAACTGAAAATACTACTGTTCAATGTACAAGTATAGACTCAGGAATAAGTTTAGTTAATAGTTATATAAGTAAACAAATTAATTTATCACATTGTAAGGCTTTAGTTTTTTCTGAAAAATTAGCAAAGCAAGGATTAAACAAATATATAGATACGCTTTCAAACAATGTTGAAATAAGGCCAGATTGTAATGTTATAATAACAAGATCTACTGCAAAGGATTTTATTGAAAATGCTACTCCTTCAATTGAAACTTTAACTGCACGATATTACGAGGTTGCATTGAAATCTAGTGAATATACAGGATATACAACTTCAACTGAATTTGCAACTTTTGTAAATGATGTTAAAAATTCTTTTATACAGGCCAGTGCTATTTTAGGAGGAATTAATAACGGAGATAATAAAATTAAAAATACCCCATATATTGGAATTGATTCATCATACAAAGCTAATGAATCTCCTATTGATGATGTAAATAAAGTTGAAACTTTTGGGACTGCAGTTTTTCATGATGATAAATTAGTTGGAGAATTGTCCGGATTTGAAACAATATGTTTTTTACTAATTTCAGATAAAATAGAAATCTGTACAATTTCAGTTCCAAGCCCTTTTGAAACAAATGCCGAAATTGATTTATCTATCCGAAAAAGTAAAAATCCTAAAATAGATGTCGAATTAATAAATGGTTCCCCTTATATTACTGTTGATTTATATTTAGAAGCACACGGATTAACCTTAAATGAAACTATTGATTATACTTCTATTAGCGACACTGAACTTTTAGAAAACTCTGCTAATAAATTTTTAGAATCAGAAATTACTAACTTTTTATATAAAACATCTTCAAAATTTAATTCAGATATTTTAGGTTTTGGTAAATATGCACTCTCTAAATATCTAACTTTGGAAGAATGGGAAAATTCTAACTGGAATAATAATTATAAAAATTCCTTTTTTAAAGTTAATGTACATGTAAGTATTATTTCGGGTTCAGAATTTGATAAATCACCTTAAATTTTAATTAGGAGTTTTAATAATTATGTTTTTGAAATTAATAATTTGTATTTTTAGTATTTTAGTTTTTATAAAAAATGTTTCTTATTCTATGTATGAATATCAAAACAATAAAAATATTATTGGAGCTATTAGTGTTACTCTCTTCAGTTTTGTTGCAGTTATTGTTCTTAATGTAGTTTTGTTTTTTATTAAATTTTAAAAATGGGGACAGAGATTTTTTAAAATTTAAAAAAATCTCCGTTCCCATTTTCACATACATTTCCAAATTGTCCTTTTCTTTTTAAATTACTCTAGCGAATGAAATTCTTCGTAACTCTTTATTTGCTTCAATAACTTGAATTTTTATTGAATCTCCAATTTTAAATACTGTACCAGTATTTTCTCCTATTAATTGTTTATGATCTTCGTCATATATAAAATATTCAAAACCTAAATTTTCAAATCTGATTAATCCTTCAACTGTATTTTCTAACTCTACAAATACGCCAAAAGAAGTAATGTTTGAAATAATTCCTTCATATTGTTCACCGATTTTATCTTGCATAAACTCAGCTTTTTTAATATCAACACTATCTCTTTCAACTTTTTGAGCAATTTTTTCTCTTTCAGATGAAGTTTTTGCATATTTAGTAGCCTCTTCCGAATATTTTTCTAATTCTTCATTTGATAATCTGTAGTTTTTCTCAATATATTTTGAAATAATTCTGTGTATAAATAAATCTGGATATCTTCTAATTGGAGATGTAAAATGACAATAGTATTTACTTGCAATTCCAAAATGTCCACGATTTTCACTTTCATATTGAGCAATTTTTAATGTTCTTAAAATAAGATTTGAAACAACTCTTTCTTCTGGTTTTCCCTTTACTTCTTCTAAAACCTCTGCAAAAGCCTTTGGATGAATATTTTCTTTATTTGCCTTAATTCTATATCCTAAATTCCATATAAAAGTATTTAATTCCTTTATTTTATCAATATCTGGAGCTGGGTGTACTCTATATATAAATGGAGCTTCTAGCCAATAGAATTTTTCGGCTACAGTTTCATTTGCTATAAGCATAAATTGTTCAATTATCTCATTTGCAAATGTTATTTCATATTTTTTTACATCAACAGCTACTCCATTTTCATCTAAGATAATTTTGCTTTCTGGTATGTCAAGCTCAAGACTTCCATCTTTTTCTCTTTTGCTTTTTAAAATTTTTGCAAGTTCAGCCATCATTTTGAAATGGTCAAAATATTGTTTATATTCATTAACAATTTTAATATCCTGCTTACTCAATTCTTCTGAATCAAGATATTTTAAAATTTTATAAACATTTGTATAAGACATTCTTTTTGTAACTTTAATTATACTTTTACGAATATCTGAAGAAACTACTTGTCCTTTATTATTAATTTCCATTATGACTGATAACGCAAATCTATCTTGCCCTTCATTTAAACTACAAATTCCATTTGATAATTCTTTTGGAAGCATTGGAATTACTCTATCCATCATATATACGCTTGTTCCTCTTATAATTGCTTCGTTATCTAAATTGCTTCCTTCTTTAACATAGTTGCTAACATCCGCAATATGAACTCCTAAAACATAATTACCATCTTTATTTTTTTCAACGCAAACAGCATCATCTAAATCTTTTGCATCTTCTCCATCAATTGTGAATAATTCTTTTTCTCTTAAATCTAATCTAAATTTTAGATCTTTATCAGTAATATTTATTTCTAATGATTTTGCTTCTTTTATAACAGGCTCTGGAAATTCATATGGTAAATTATATTCTTTTACTAAAGATAACATATCAATTCCAGCTTCATCTCTATTACCTAAAACTTCAATGACCTTACCTTCGGCTTTTTTACCTTTTTGTGCATATTTAGTTATTTTAACAACAACTTTTTGATTATTTTTTGCTTTTCCAAAATCTTTTTTAGAAATAAAAATATCTGTTCCGAACTTTTTGTCATCTGGAACAACAAATCCGAAGTTTCTACTATTTTGAAATGTTCCTACCAATGTATCTTTTTCATGCTTTAAAATTTTAATAATAACTCCTTCTTTATGTTGTGACTCATCATTATTTCCTTCTAATATTTTAACTAATACTTCATCTTCATTTAAAGCATTTTTTAAATTACCACTTCCTATAAATATTTCTTCCTCAGAATCTTGTAACTTAACAAAACCAAATCCTTTAGGATTTAATCTTAAAATACCTGTTTTATATTCGCTACTGTCAACCAACATATACTTTCCTTTTTTGGTTGATTGTATCTTAAATTCATCTTCTAAACTTTTTAATACCTGATGAAATTCAGTATATTTTTGTTTTGGAACGCCAAGAATAAAGGCCATTTCTTTTGCCTTCATTGGAACATATTTATCATCAGCCATAAATTTTAAAATTATTTCTTTATTTTCTTCCATAATTCTCCTCTACTTTATTTAACTAAACTCAAAAATGCCTCAAAATTTGTAATAGTACAATTTTGAGGCATTCAAAAATCTTTGTTTTAATTACATTACGTATAATACACCTAGTACTACTGTAAGAACTATGAATGCAATACCTAATATAATAGTTGTTCTTTTCATTTTTCCTTCTTTAGTTCTTCCTTTGTTTTTTTCATAGAAATTATTTGTAGAAGAACCCATTATTGCTTCAGAAGCTCCATTTGAATCCTTAGTTTGTATTGTAGCTATTACTATTAAAGCAATACAAATTATCATATAAATTGCTAATACTATATATTTTAATACTGACATTTTAATCTCTCCATTCTTATGTTTTTCTTTGCATATTGTAGCATATCTTTCTTTAAATTGCAAACAATTTATTATAATTATGCATTTTTATTTAAAAAATATTTATTATGCAGTCTCAACTCCATTATCAGTTTTAGTTCTTACTCTTCTATTTACAGTACTAGAAGTCTTTTTATTATTAATAAATATTTTTGGATCTTCACCATTTTCAACAGTTGCCTTTGTTATTACACATCTTTCTATTTTAGGATTTGAAGGAATTTCAAACATTATATCCCTCATTATTTCTTCTAGAATTGAACGTAAACCTCTTGCACCTGTTTTTCTTTCAATTGCTTTATCAACTATTGCTTCTAAAGCTTCATGCTCGAATTCAAGTTCAACATCATCTAATTCGAATAATTTTTTATATTGTTTTACTAAAGCATTTTTAGGTTCAGTAACTATTTTTATTAAAGCTTCCCTATCTAAATCTTGTAAAGTAGCTACTATAGGTAATCTACCTACAAATTCTGGAATCAAGCCGAATTTTAATAAATCTTGTGGTAATAATTCAGCAAATACTTTTGTTTTGTCAATTTCTTTTGGACTTTCAATTTTAGCTCCAAATCCAATTGTTTTCTTACCAATTCTATCATTTATTAATTTATCTAAGCCTTCAAAAGCACCACCACAAATAAATAAAATATTTGATGTATTTATTTGTATAAATTCTTGATGTGGATGTTTTCTACCACCTTGTGGAGGAACTGAAGCAATTGTTCCTTCAACAATTTTTAATAATGCTTGTTGAACACCTTCACCACTTACATCTCTTGTTATTGAAGGGTTTTCAGATTTTCTTGTTATTTTATCAATTTCATCTATATAGATAATTCCTCTTTCAGCTTTTGCCACATCATAATCTGCAGCTTGTATTAATTTAAGAAGAATATTTTCTACGTCTTCACCAACATATCCAGCTTCAGTTAAAGTTGTTGCATCTGCTATTGCAAATGGAACATTTAGAACTTTTGCTAACGTTTGTGCTAATAATGTTTTTCCACAACCTGTTGGACCTAACAATAGTATATTGCTTTTTTGAATTTCAATTCTGTTTGCATCATTGTTTTGTTCCATTATATATTCGTTATTATTAATTCTTTTATAATGGTTATACACTGCAACAGAAAGCGTTTTTTTAGCATCTTCTTGACCAATTACATATTCATCTAAAACACTTTTTATTTGTGCAGGTGTAGGTAATTGTTCCCCATCATTTACTGTATAAGTCATATCTGGATCTTCATATAAATCTTCTTCGATAATATTGTTGCAAACACCTATACATTCATTACAAATATATACGCCTGGTCCAGCTATAATTCTTTGTACAGCATCTTGAGTTTTCCCACAAAAAGAGCATCTAATAGTTTTATTACTTTGATCTCTACTTGGCATTTCTACTTTGCATGGTATATTTAAACCATGCTCTCCTTTCTTCGTTTATTTTTATTTTCTTTAGTTCTATTTAAATAAACTTATGGTCTTTTTTCCATAATACCATCAATTAAGCCATATTTTAAAGCTTCTTCAGCAGTCATGTAATTATCTCTTTCAGTATCTCTATTAATTACTTCTAATGGTTGACCTGTTCTTTCACTTAATAATTTGTTTAATTTTTCACGAGTTTTTACCATGTGATCAGCATGAATTTTAATTTCTGTAGTTTGGCCAGAAAGTCCGCCACCACCAATTAATGGTTGGTGAATTAAAATTTCTGCATTTGGAGTTGCAAAACGTTTTCCTTTTTCACCAGATGCTAAAAGTACAGCACCCATACTTGCTGCCATTCCAATACAAATTGTAGTTACTGGGCATTTAATATAATTCATTGTGTCTACAATTCCCATACCATCTGTTATTGAACCACCAGGGCTGTTTATATATAATGAAATTTCTTTATCTGGATCTTCTGATTCTAAGAATAATAATTGAGCAATTACTAAACTTGCTGATGTTGGATTAACATCCTCTCCTAAAAATATAATTCTGTCTTTTAATAATCTTGAAAAGATATCATATGATCTTTCCCCTTTTGATGTTTGTTCTACTACATATGGAACTAAACTATTTTTTTCTAACATATTAATCCTCCTATATTTATATTTAAAATTATACAAGAATGTTCATATAATTAAAATCATATTACTATAATTATTCACAAATAAAATTTTTATATAACATCTCGCATTGATATTTTGCCAATATTTAACATTAACTGCATTTTATAATATATTCACCTTTTTTTCAATACTTATTTTCAATTATTTATAATTATTAATTCATGCTTATAGTCACAAAAAATTAGGGATTAAAAAACCCCTAATTTCTACAATAATTACTATTTAATTTTTGCATTATCAACTACGAATTTTATAGCTTTTTCTGCTGCCATGTTTTCTTTTATGTAATTAATTAAATGTTCATTATTTTGTAAGTCTTCAGCTTTTCTTCCATAATTGTCAGCCATTTCTTTGATTTTTTCTGAAATTTCATCAATAGAAGCTTCTAATTTTTCGGCTTTAACTATTGCTTCTAAAACTAATCTACTTTTTACAGATGTTTTAGCTTGTTCTTCATATTCTTTTCTCATATCTTCTTCAGATTTTCCTATCATTTGTAGATATTGTTTCATATTTAAACCTTGGTAAGATAATCTTGTTTCGATATCTTTCATCATATTATCGATTTCAGTTTCAACCATTCCAGATGGAATTTCGATTTCTGTTGCATCACAAACAGCTTTAATAGCTTTTTCCTCTGTTTCATATTTTGCTTTATTTTCACTTTCTGCTTTTAGCTTTTCTTTAATGCTGTCTTTTAATTCTTTAAGTGTGTCGAATTCACTAACATCTTTAGCAAATTCATCATCAATAGTTGGTAATTCTTTTCTTTTAATTTCATGTAATTTTACTTTGAATGTAGCATCTTTTCCAGCTAATTCTTTTGAGAAGTATTCTTCTGGGAATTTAACATTGATGTCTTTTTCTTCATCAACTTTCATTCCTATAACTTGATCTTCAAATCCTGGAATAAATGTTTTACTTCCAATTTCTAATTCATGGTTTTCAGCTTTTCCACCTTCAAAAGCAACACCATCAACAAATCCTTCAAAATCAATAACAGCGATGTCTTTTTCTTTTACAGCTTCACCTTCAACACTGATTAATCTAGCATTTTTTTCAGCCATTTTTTGTAATTCTTGGTTAACATCTTTAGCCATTATTTTATATTCAATTTTATCTAATTCAATTCCTTTATATTTTCCTAATTTAACTTCAGGTTTTGTTTGTACAACTGCTGTGAAGATTAATTCTTTACCTTTTCCGATTTGTACTATATCTATTTCTGGTTTACTTACAACTTCTAATTTATTTTCTTCAATTTCTTTTTCAAAAATTTCTGGAACTATTTCGTTGAAAGTATCTTCATAAAAGATTTCAGAACCATATGTTCTTTCAACTAAAGACATAGGAGCTTTACCTTTTCTGAATCCTGGTATATTGAAGTATTTTGCTGTTTTAGCATATACTTTTTTCATTCCTGCATCAAATGTTTCTGCTGGTACATTAAATGTTAATTTTAATTCATTTGTATTTTCTGTTTTTTCTACTTTCATACTCATTTTTAATTACATCCTTTCAAATTTATCAATTCTCTATTATGTTACTTTCTCCAAAAGTAACTAGCTTACTTATTATACCACATTTTTCCAATTTTGCAACACCTTTTTTTATATTAGCAAATCTTTTGCAATTTAAAATCTAAATAATCTGCGCTAATTAGATGAAAATTAATTCCACCAACTTCACCTTCAATAGCATCTTTATGTGAATTACCGTGTAAATGTCCATAATAACAATCTTTAACATCATATTGTTTCATTGTTTTATAAAAATCAAGGAAACTATTTCCTAACAATTCTTTTGAAGAAATTGGTGGATAATGCATAAATGCAATTATTTCTTTGCCTTCTCCATAGCTGTCAATTCCATTTTTAAATGATAACTTCAATCTTTCATTTTCTCTATTTATCATTTTTCTATTTTCCTCACCATCTTGTAAAGTCCATCCTCTTGAACCAACAATTATTTTATCTTCAACAAGATATGCATTATTATATAAAAAGTCTATGTTTTCAAAACCATTTTCTTTAACAAATTCTCTCATTTTTGTTAATGTAGTCCACCAATAATCATGGTTTCCTTTTAATAATATCTTTTTACCTGGTAATGAATTTAAAAACTCAAAATCTAGTTTAGCATCTTCTATATATGTAGCCCATGAAAAATCTCCTGGAAGTATTACAGTATCTTCCGGTTTTACATTTTCAAGCCAGCTTTTCTTTATTTTTTCAGGATGATTATCCCAATTATCACCAAATATATCCATTGGTTTATTTACTTTAAAAGATAAATGTAAATCTGCTATTACGTATATTGACATATATCATCCTCCTTTCTACTACTTTTATTCTTCTCCTAATTTTAAATTTGGTATAGCATTTAAATATAAATCTGATCTTTTTCCGTTAATATAATTATAATATCCTGCGCTAGCAATCATTGCAGCATTATCTGTGCATAATATAGGTTCTGGATAATAAATTTTAAATCCATGAGTTTTTTCTAAATTCATAAATTGTTCTCTAATATATGAATTTGCTGAAACCCCTCCAGCTAGTGCAATTTTTGTTATTCCTAATTGTTCTGCAGCTTTTAATACATTATCTATTAATACCTCTGTAACATTTTTTTCAAAGCTTGCGCATAAATCTGCTCTGTCAATATCTGGATTTTTATGATGTAAGTTGATTATTGCTGTTTTTATTCCACTAAAACTAAAATCCAAATTATCAAAATGTGTTTTTGGTAACTCAATATTTGGAGTACCTTCTTTTGCAAGCTTATCTATCTTTGGCCCACCTGGGTAACCAAGTCCAACTACTCTTGCTACTTTATCAAAAGCCTCGCCAATAGCATCATCTCTTGTTTTTCCAAGAATCTCGAACTCTTCATAGCTTTTAATATGTACTAAATGTGTGTGACCTCCTGAAACAATCATACATAAAAATGGTGGTTCTAAATCTTTGTGTGTTATATAGTTTGCAGCTATATGTCCTTGAATATGGTTTGTTCCAACAAGTGGAATATTCAAAGTATAGCTTAGTGCTTTTGCATAGGAAACACCTACTAATAAAGCACCTACTAATCCTGGTCCATATGTACATGCAATATGGTCTATATCTTCAAATGTAACATTTGCGTCTTTTAATGCTTGTTTTGTTACTTCTGAAATAGCTTCAACATGATTTCTAGATGCTATTTCTGGAACAACGCCTCCATATTGTTCATGTATTTTAATTTGTGAATTTATAACATTAGAAAGCACTTCTCTACCATTTTTTACAACTGATACAGAAGTTTCATCACAACTTGATTCAATTCCTAAAGTTAATATATCTTTCATTTATTTCTCCCATCTTTCTTTTTTATATCTATATTTTATAGTCCGAATAATTTTAAAATAACTTCTAAATCTATGCTAAATATATTTCCAACTAGAGTAAATAATCCTTTTACAACACCTTGAATACATGGTGATATTATTAAACTTGCTATTCCTGTTACCCAAATTATAACAAAAATAATATATAAAATATACTGATTTTGTTCCAACCAATTTCTAGCATTATTTGGTAAAAAATGATTTAAAATTTTTGAACCATCTAATGGTGGAAGTGGTATTAAATTGAATAATCCAAGTCCTACATTTATTAAAACTAATTCCATTATAAATACTAAAATTATCCATATTACTCTTGGTGATAAGCTTGTTAGTGCATTAAATTTAAGTAATACTGCAAGGACTATGGTTGATATTATTGCTAAAATAAAATTCATTAATGGTCCAGCAAATGATACTATCGCATCAGCCTTTGTCATTGATATATTTCTTTTATAATTGGTAGGATTAACTTGTACAGGTTTTCCCCATCCAAATCCTGCAACAATTAGTAATGCAAATCCAACTGGATCAATATGTTTTAATGGATTTAAAGTTAATCTTCCTTGAGAACGTGGAGTATTATCCCCTAGCTTGTCTGCAGCAAATGCATGTGCAAATTCATGAAAAGTTATTGCAATTAATATTGCAGGTAATGTTATTACTAACATTAATAAACTATCTGTATTTGTAAGTCTTGTGGCAATACTTCTAAGTACAAAAATTGCCAAAATTACATACAAAATTCTTTTGTCAAAATTAAACATATTATTCATTCCATTCCTTATAAAATAACTTTTATTATTTTACCATATTTTATTTAATTTTTCAATTATTTATAATATCTTTTTTGATTACATTATTCGACATAAAAAACACTTACCATTTTACTAGTAAGTGTTCTTTCTTTAACGAACTTCTTGTTCCATTACTTTAGTATTTCCATTTGACGAATTTCTGCTTGGCTTATTAATACTTTTTCCATCAAATACTTTTTCTATTTTATCAGATACATCTGCGTTTTCAACTACACTTCCCATTGCAGCAACTGCAAACGAGAATAATAATATTGCTAAAATTGCTACTGGAATAGCAATCCATAAAGAATTATCTTTTTGTTCAACTTCTCCAACGGTCTTGATGTGTATATTTTTAGTTTGCCATTTTAACATTTTTATTTCTAGCCACCAGCCATAAATACCAAATGTAATAATTGTTAAGAAGCACCATAACAAATATTTTCCAAATAAGTTAATTGCTTTTCCTGTAAATACTAATTTCTTTTTATTAATTACTGTATGTTTATTAATCCATCTTAATTTAAAACATACTGTAAATGGATATAATAAACCTAAACTGATTGAATTTAATAAAATACTTAATAGATTTACACCTATTAATTGAATTGTTTTTCCTTCAAAGAAACTTTCTCCTTTGATAAAATCTTCATCTTCATAATGTAAATTTGATGTAACCCATTGTGTTTTTCTAACAGGTACAAATAATAAATAAATTCCTAAAGTTATTATTGTGAAAAATGTCCATTTGAAATAATTTACAAATAAATCTCCACCTGTACCTTCGAATTTTAATCTTTTACCATTATAAACTGTGTGTTTATATTGATAATTATATAACATGCATTGAGCCCATGGTGTTGCAATTCCTAATGTTAAACCTATAATTAAACCTGCTAAAATTCTCCATCCTATAAGTTCAAGTAATCCTCCATCAAAATATGAGTCTGTTCTTACTTGTTTTTTTGGTGTTTCAACCTCTTGATATACTTTTACTTCTTCGAAGTTGTTATTTTGTGTTGCAACTTCTTGAACTTCTTGATTTTCATTCTTTTGTTCTTTATTTTCTTCGTTCATTTGTGACCTCCCTTTTATTTTACTAATTTAATTATATCATAAGTAATGCATAATGCAATACTCAAAATATAACTTTTAAAGCTAATGTACTATAAAAAAGCAGAGGTTAATTCCTCTGCTTTTCTTTTTATATTAAAATTTCAAACAAATTTCTTATTTTTAGAACCGTCCCCAAAATCAAATCTATGCTAATGGTTTCATTGTTGGGAATAATAATACATCTCTGATAGATGCAGAATCTGTTAATAACATTATCAATCTATCGATTCCAATTCCTAATCCACCTGTTGGAGGCATACCATATTCTAGAGCTTGGATATAGTCCTCATCCATCATTCCAGCTTCATCGTCTCCTGCTTCTCTTGCTTCAACTTGTTTTTTGAATCTTTCATATTGATCTATTGGATCATTTAATTCTGAGAATGCATTTCCATATTCACGTCCACCGATGAATAACTCAAATCTTTCAGTCATACGTGGATCATCAACTTTTCTTTTTGCAAGTGGTGATATTTCTACTGGATATTCATAAATGAATGTTGGTTGAATTAATGTTTCTTCAACATATTCATCAAAGAATAAACTAATTACATCTCCTCTTGTTTCTTTTGTTGGGTCTGGAATTACAATATTTCTTTCTCTAGCTAATGCTACTGCTTCTTCGTCTGTATTTATTGTATTAAAGTCAATACCTGTAACTTCTTTAATAGCATCAACCATTGTAATTCTTTTCCATGCTGGTGTTAAATCTATATCTTGACCTTGATATGTAACTTTTGTTGTACCTAAAACTTCCCTAGCACATCTTGAGAATATTTCTTCTGTTATATCCATCATGTCATTGAAATCTTGGTATGCAGCATATAATTCAAGCATTGTAAATTCTGGGTTATGTCTTATATCCATTCCTTCATTTCTAAATACTCTTCCCATTTCATATACTTTATCTACTCCACCTACAATTAATCTTTTTAAGTTTAATTCTAGCGCAATTCTTAAATACATATCTATATCTAATGAATTGTGGTGTGTAATGAATGGTCTTGCTGTTGCTCCACCAGCTATTGTATTTAATATTGGTGTTTCAACTTCTAAGAATCCTTTTTCATCTAATATTTTACGTATTTCTTTTATTATTTTACTTCTTGTTTCAAAGCTTTTCTTTACTTCTGGATTTACTATTAAATCAACATATCTTTGTCTATAACGTAAATCTGGATCTTTTAATCCATGGAATTTCTCAGGTAATGGGCGAAGTGATTTTGAAAGTAATGTTACCTCTTTAGCATGTACTGAAATTTCTTCTGTTCTTGTTTTGAAAACAAAACCTGTTATTCCAATGAAATCTCCTATATCATATGTTTTAAATGCTTTGTAACTTTCTTCACCTAAATCATTTATACTTACATAACTTTGAATTCTTTCATCACAGTCTTGAATTGTACAGAATGAAGCTTTTCCCATTATTCTTTTTGCAATTATTCTACCAGCTACAGTTACTGTTTGCTCTTCAAATTTCTCATAATTTGATTTAATTTCACCTGCTGTGTTTGTTCTATTAAATTTTGTTATTTCATAAGGATTTTTTCCTTGTTCTTGTAATTCTTTTAATTTTTCTCTTCTAACCATCATTAATTGGTTTAAATCAACTTCTTGTTCTTCAACATTGTTTACTTCATTTTCACTCATAAACTATTCCTCCCTTTTTATTACTAAGCTTTCAGTATTATACATTAAAATGCTTGAAAAGTAAATAGTTTTACGTGTTTTTATTAATTCTTTTTAACATGCTTTTCTCAACTCTAAAGCATGATTTATTGAGCTTACAGTTATATCTCCGCTTGAAATTCTTGCAATCTCATTTATAACTTCTTGTTCATTAAGTAGTTTAATGTCTGTTACTGTTTTTCCTTCTTTTACTTTTTTATTTATATAATAGTTATAATCTCCTTTTGCAGCAATACTTGGTTGATGTGTTACGCATAACACTTGATGTTTTCTAGAAATAATTTTGATTTTTTCTCCTACCGATTTTGCAGCTCTTCCACTTATTCCAGTATCAATTTCGTCAAATATTAATACAGGAACTTTATCTGAATCTGCAAGGACAGTTTTAATAGCTAACATTATTCTTGAAACTTCACCACCTGAAGCTATTTTTACAAGCGGTTTAGCATCATCCCCAATGTTTGTTGAAATTAAGAATTCAATTTCATTTAAACCGTTTTCATTAAATTGTCCCTCTTCATTAAACACTTTATCTACAGAAAACCTTGCATTAGACATTTCCAAATCTGCCAATTCCTTATTGATACTTTCGCATAAAACAATGCTATATTTCTCTCTTAGTTCATCCATTTTACAACAGATTTCAATCATCTTATTTTTGAGTAATTTCAATTGCTTTTTTAGTTCATTATTTCTTTCTTCACAATTTCCAATATTATAAATTTCATCTTCTATATTTTGTTTATATTCCAAAATTTCTTCAATACTATTACCATATTTTCTTTTTAATGAATAAATTAAATCTAATCTTTTTTCTACTTCATTTCTTCTTTCTTCATCAAAAATTAAATCGCTATTCATATCTGATACATCTCTAGATAATTCTTGAACTTCATAATAAATGTTTTTTAACTCTGTAAGTTTTTCCTGGTATTTCTCTCCTAATCCTTCTATTTTTTCAAAACTCCTAATTGAATTGTTTATCGCCTCTATTGCTGTATTACTTAAATTTTCCTCAATTTCAATTAAACTTGTATATATCTTCTCTGAGTTTTTCATTATTTTATGACATTCATTTAGTTCATCTTCTTCACCCAATTTTAAATTAGCTTGTTCAATTTCATCTAATTGATATTTTAATAAATCTAATTTGCGCTGTTTTTCTTTTTCATCACCATAGTTGCTTTTTAGTTCTTTTTTTATTTCGTTATATTCTTTATATAGTTCAAAATATTCACTTTTTAGTTTCAAAATTTCGTTTCCAATAAAATTATCTAAATACTTAATATGCTCTTGTTTTCTCATTAAAACTTGATTATCGTTTTGTCCATGTATATCAATTACACTGCTCATGAATTCTTTTAATTCACTTACTGTAACTAATCTTCCATTTATTTTGCATGTATTTCTACCATTATCATAAATTTCTCGTGATACAACTATACTTCCATCAATTGAGTTTTTATTGTTTGGTAAAAATAGATTTAATTCAACAAAAGAATGTTTTTCTCCTTTTCTTATCATTTCTTTTGAAAATCTGTCCCCAGAAATTATTCCTAAAGAATCAATTATTAATGTTTTTCCAGCACCAGTTTCACCTGTTAAAACATTAAATCCATTATTAAATTCTACTGTCAAATCCTCTATAATTCCTATATTTTTGATATGCATTGTACTTATCATACGCGAACCTCCTTTTGTCGAACTCTTGTTCTTATTTTACTCTGATTTATTTTTAATGTCAATATATTTTTTTAAAAAGTTTTCGACAAAATTCATCAGCATAAAAATATGTAAATTACAAATACTAATCTAAAGAAAGTGAGGTAATTATATGTATAATTTTAGAACTGATATGGCTGATGAAAGACACGATATATACAAAAAGGCAAATAAGCTCGAAAACATTCCAGGAGTTGAAACAACAGAAAATATTATCAATGATAATATTAAAACCAATATTGTAAAAATTACTAACTCAGATGGTGAAAAAGCTATTGGAAAACCTGTTGGAACATATGTTACAATCGATATTAAAAACTTAAAATTAGCTTCTGATGAGGATATTGATAAAGCTTCTGAAGTTGTAAAAGATGAACTAAAAAAAATAATAGATTCACATGCTCAAAGCCAAGACGAAATCTTAGTTGTGGGTTTAGGAAATCAATTTGTAACACCTGATTCTCTTGGTCCTAAAGTAGTTTCTGAGATTGATGTTACTAAACATTTTATAAAATATACTCCTCAATATGTTGCTGAAGGTACAAGATCAGTTTGTGCTATTGCTCCTGGTGTTTTAGGTACAACTGGTATTGAAACTTCTGAAATTATTAGAGGAATTGTAGATAATGTAAAACCAAAAATGCTTATTGTAATAGATAGTTTGGCTTCAAAAAGCATTGAAAGAATAAGTAGTACAGTTCAAATTTCAGATACTGGAATAGTTCCTGGAGGCGGTGTTGGAAATGCTAGAGAAGAATTAAGTGAAAATTCGATTGGTATTCCTGTAATTGCTATTGGAGTTCCAATGGTTGTTGAATCTGCAGTTTTGGTTAATGATTGTTTAGATTTATTTATAGAAAAATTGCAAAATGAGGCTAAATCTAATGATTATTTAAATGATTTAAAAGAAAAAGATAATTATGAAGAAATTAAAGAAAGTTTAAATCCAACTGGATATAACATGATTGTTACTCCAAAGGAAATTGATGATTTGATTGAAAATATGAAAGATGTTGTTGCTAGAGCTATAAATTTTGCAGTTTAATAATAAAAAAAGACGGACTAAAAAGTCCGTCCCAGTTATTATTTATTAAATGTATAATTTTGCCATCTAAATGAATATAATTTTCCATCTTTATCAAATCTAAATGTAAAACTTCTGTAACTTGCTTTTGCATTATAAGTATATGTTGGTCCATTATATTCTGTAGCTTCTGTTTTGCTTGAAGGTGTTCCAAATACTGCTTCTATATCTTCTATTGAAGTTCCAATTGTTATTCCTCCAAAGATTTCAACATCTCCTGATAATTTTTCAGCTTCACTTTTGTCAATACTAAAGCTTCCGATTTGTCCTTCTGAACCTTTAATTTTTTCCTTTGTTGTGTTAACAGGTGTTACATCAAAAACTGTTTTATTATCAGAATTTAATATTGCACCACCACCAATTAAATATCCATTTGAAGGAATTTCTTTTTCAGCTCCTGTTTTGCTTTGTTTAAATCCATTATCTGTTAATTTGCTAATTTTATCTCCAGCTTTATATTTTACACCTTTTACAACAAAATAATAAGAATCACTATTTTCTAAATCAATTGGTGTTTTGTCAATTGTTTTTGATATCTTTTTGTCAGCTTTGTCATCATCATCATCTTTGTCGTCTTTATCATCTTTGCTGTTTTGGCTATCTTTGTCATCATCATCATTGTCGTCATCATCTTTATTATTTGTTACGATACTTGTATCATCATCTTTTTTATCATTCTTTTTAGAAGATTTTGTTTCTTCATCTCCACATCCTGTCATTAAAAATAAACCTGCTATTAATATAGCGATAAGTGATAATACTGTTAATGTTTTTTTCATTTACATTTTCCTCCTTAAAATAAAAAAATAAAAAGGCATGCACATAATACATACCTTTTATTTGGTGACCCGTACGGGAATCGAACCCATGATTCGGCCTTGAGAGGGCCGCGTCTTAACCGCTTGACCAACGGGCCATTTTTTGTGCTACCTATTATTTATAACATTTTAGCACAAAATAGTCAATGGTTACATACACATTTTTAAAATTTCTTTTAACCTTTCATCTTTTTTTGTCAAATATAAAAATCCTATCAATCCTTCAAACGCTGTAGAATACATATAATCTGCTGGTTCTGCATTTTTAGGCAAATGATGATTTTCAGCATTTCTTGCTCTTCTTACAATATCTTTTTCTTCATCAGTTAAGCTATCTTCTATTCTTTTCAAAATATCTGCTTGAGCTTTAGCTTTAACATATTTTATAGATTCAAGATGTAATTTATGTGGCTTTAATTTAGTGTTATTAACTAAATTTGTTCTTATGTATAACTCGTAAATTGCATCTCCAACATATGCCCATGTTAAAGGTGATAGCATATTTACATCTACTTCATTTTTTTCTCTATCAATTATTTCCATTAATCTACCTCTTTTCGATAGTAATTCTACCAATTTTTCCGCTTCTAAACTCATCTAATAATATAATTGAAATCTTTTCATAATCAATTCTTCCTCCTGAAAGAATTGCTCCTCTCTTCTTTGCTATTGTTTCCATTATTTCAACTATTTTAGTGTTTTCTTCTTCATCAGTATTTAATATTTCATTAATTATATCTTCATCTAATTTGTATCTTTCGATTACTTTGTCTAAATAGTTATTTACTAAAAATCTTAATAATTGATATGCTATTTCTGTTTTTTCTAAAATGTCGTCTTTAATAGATCCTGTAAAAGCTAAATGTAATCCTACCTCTTCTGATTCAAACTTAGGCCATAATACACCTGGTGTATCCATTAATTCAATTCCATCTTCAATTCTAATCCATTGTTTTTGTCTTGTAACACCTGGTCTATTTCCAACTTGAGCTGAGTTTTTCTTTGTTATTCTATTAATAAATGATGATTTTCCTACATTTGGAATTCCTAAAATCATTATTCTTATTGATTTTCCTACTCTTCCTTTATCAGCAAATTTTTCTTGATTTTCTTTTGATACTTCTTTTACAGCTCTTATTACTTCATTTATTCCCTTACCACTATTTGAATCTGTAACAACTGCTGGAATACCTTTACTTTCAAAATATTTAATCCATTTTTTTGTTTCAGTTTCATCTGCTAAATCTGTTTTATTTAATACAACAACTTTTTTCTTATTCTTTGTGTATCCTTTAACATCTGGATTTTGACTTGATAAAGGTATTCTAGCATCTAGAATTTCAACCACTACATCTATTAATTTCAAGTCTTCTATGATTTGTCTTTTTGTTTTAGCCATGTGACCCGGATACCAGTTTATATTAATTTTTGATTCTACTTCTTCAATATTATTCATTTTTGACATTTTATCACTTCCTTATCATCTTTTTTACGCTTCATATATTTTAACATAAAAAAAAGTAGTTTTCAAGATAACTACTTTTTTAATTTAATGTGTTTGTGTCAAGTAAAAGTAGGCAATTTTTTTATCTTTGTTTCTAATCCGATATTGCCAATTGTTTCAACACTTTTAAATTTT
>SAMEA3663057__coassemble_112_pt1 | contig 30374 bp, 26 predicted proteins | sample SAMEA3663057__metabat2_high_PE_009 | metagenome-assembled genome bin SAMEA3663057 (sample SAMEA3663057) | pig gut metagenome | biome: pig gut; feature: pig-associated habitat; material: faeces | place: France | collected 2012
AAGGCCTTATAGGCCGATATGAAAATCCCCCAGTTATACTGGGGGATATTTATGAGTTGAAACAAAATTAGATAAATGTTATAATATGCACGAAAAAGAAAGAATTGTTTAATATATTATGTGTAAATTAGTAAGTAAGGAGTATTCAAATGAAACAAAAAGATGCAGTTGAAGTAATTAAAATATTAAAAGAATTTTATCCAGATGCAACATGTAGTTTGGATTTTAAAACTCCATTTCAAATGGTTGTTGCTGTAATGCTTTCAGCACAATGTACAGATGAAAGAGTTAATAAAACAACTCCACAGTTATTTGAAAAATATGGAACTCCTGAAGCGATTGCAAAAATGGATATAAATGAATTAGAAAAAATTATTCATCCATGTGGATTTTATAAAAATAAAGCTAAAAATGTGAAAGCTGCAGCTGAAATGATTCTTAATGAGTACAATGGAAAAGTCCCAGAAACAATGGAAGAATTAATGAAACTTCCAGGAGTAGGAAGAAAAAGTGCGAATGTTGTTATGTTAGAGGCATTTAATAATCCACAAGGAATTGCAGTAGATACACATGCAAAACGTATTTCAAATAGGTTAGGATTATCTAAAAATACAGATCCAGATAAAATAGAAAAAGATTTGTTAAAGGTTATTCCAAAAGAATATTATTATGATGCAAATCATTTATTAGTATGGCATGGAAGAAAAACTTGTATTGCAAGAAAGCCAAAGTGTTTAGAATGTCCAGTTTACGATTATTGTAAAAACAGGGAATGAAAGACCGTCCCTGAATGTGTCAAAAATGACACAAAATAAGACCGTCCCCAAATGTGTCACCCAAATGTATCAAAATGTTTCACGAAAGGAGTGAAAGCCTTGAAAAGAATAGATAAAAATGAATTACATGAATTATTTGTAGGATTAAAGAATAAGAATCAAGACGCGTATAATAAGCTGTATGAGAAGTATTATAATTTAGTATATGGAATTATATTTTCCATTTTAAAGAATAAAGAAGATTCAGAGGATATAACTCATGAAGTTTTTACTAAAATATATAAACTTCCGGCAGAAAAACTACCTGAAAATAGTGAGGCTAGTTGGTTATATACTGTAAGTAAAAATGAGTGTTTTTTATATTTAAGAAAATCAAATCCCAATATTAGTATTGATGAGATTTATGAAATTCCAGCTGAAACAAATGAAATAGAACATGTAGTTGATAGTGAATATTATAATAAATTGATGTCAGGATTAAAGGAAGATGAAAAAATGATTGTTTCACTAAAAGTGCTTTCAGATTTTCCTTTTAGAAAGATTGCACAAGTGATGAATATTCCTATTGGTACAGTTCAGTGGAAATATTATAAAGCAATTAACAGTATAAAAATTTCAATTGGAAGCTTGGTTGGGGCTGCAATGGCATTCATTTTTGTTATTGCAAGAGGCGAATATTGGAAAAAACAAAAATATTTTGATAAAAATAGAATTGAATCAAATGAAAAACATCAAGAAAATCAACAAGATGTTGATCAAAATGCCGAAATAATAGAATCACCAAATGAAAGTGGTGAATCAAGTAAATCAGATTCATCAAATGCAAGTGAAATTAAAACTGATAGTAAACAGGAAAATGTTAATAATATTTCAAAAGACGTTGGCTCAGAAGTTAAAGAAACTATTGAAGTACTTGATAAAAGCGAGAGATTTATAGATAGAATTGATGTAATACAAGCCTCTTTTTTAATACTTAGTTTAACATTTTTAACAATTTTTATAATTTTTTTCAAAAAATACCAACAAAAGTTAAAAAAGAAATCATCTAAATAGTAGCATTGGTTAAAATGCATCAAATGCGAATAAGTGTAACTAATGCTAAGGAGGATTAAAATGAAAAATAAAAAAATATTGATTGCAATAGTGGCAGTAGTTGCACTAATATGTGTAATAGGTAGCGTATTTGGAGTAAGATGGTTGATTTTTAAATTTGGTAAAAAAGCTGGTTTGTTAGAAAACAAAGGACTAATTGATGATTGGAAATATGCACAAAAAGGAGATTATTATGAATCATTATATGATGCAAGCTCATCTATAAACGGCAGTGTAAGCTCTGGAGAAACATTTGCAACAAAGAGCAGTAATGAACTTGGTTTATCAGTTGGTGGTGCAAAAAATGTGCAAAACTTTAGAGAAAATATTAAAAATGGATATTTACCAATATCAACTGATATTACTTATAATGGTTTATTTTATGATTATTACTTTAATACAGGAAAAACAAAACCATCAGAAGATCTATTTTCACCAACATATTCAACAGCAGTTTCAAAAGATCCAATTTCAGGAGCTTATGAATATTATATGACTGTTGGATTAAACTCAAATATAAAAGAAAATGATTTTAAAAGAAAAAAATTAAACTTAATTGTTGTAATGGATGTATCAGGTTCGATGTCTTCTGGATTTAATAGATATTATTATGATAGAAACAATTTGGAAGATGAAGAAAATTACGATAACAGAAGTAAAATGAAAATTGCAAACGAATCGCTTAATATGTTAATTGATAAATTAAATTCAGATGATAAATTAGGAATAGTTTTATTTGATAATGAAGCATATTTAGCAAAACCAGTTAATTTAGTTGGTGAAACTGATTTAGATAAACTTAAAGAACATATTTTAGAAATTTCACCAAGAGGTGGAACAAACTTTGAGGCTGGATATAAGGAAGGTACAGAGTTATTCACAAGAGAAATGCTTGATAATGATGAATATGAAAATAGAATTATAGTAATTACAGATGCTATGCCAAATTTGGGTAATACTTCAAAAGGAGAATTAACTAAGTATGTAAAAGAAAATGCTGATAAAGAAATTTATACATCATTTATAGGAGTTGGAGTAGACTTTAATACTGAAGTTATAGAATGTTTATCAGATGTAAAAGGTGCAAATTATTATTCAGTTCACAATACTGATGAATTCAAAAAAATAATGAGTGATGATTTTGATTACATGGTAACTCCATTAGTATTTGATTTAGAATTAAAATTTGATTCAAGTAACTATATAATTAAAAATGTTTATGGTACAGATACAAAAGAAAAGAATACAGGAACTTTAATGAAGATAAATACTTTATTTCCATCTAGCAGTAATTCTTCTGAGGAAGCCAAAGGTGGTGTAGTGTTAATAAAAATAGCACCAGCGATAATTGATTATATTGAACCTGGACATGAAGGAACAAAAATAATTGTTTCATATAAAGATAGGGATGGAAAAGAACATAAAAATGAACAAAGTATTACTTTTGATTCTAAAACAGAAGAAAGATATGATAATACCGGAATTAGAAAAGCAATTGTATTAACAAGATATGTAAACTTAATGAAAGAATGGACTTTATTTCAAAAATCACATAAAGGAACATTCCAAATTTCAACAGATACAGGTATAAAAGATTGTACTTATATATCACATGAAGAGGTAAGAAATTTATTAGGAGAAAATGAAAGAACATCAACAAAATTAAGTGTAGATAAAGAATATGTTGATATATTTGTAAAATTCAAAGCATATATGAAAAACGAAATTAAAGAAATCGGCGACAATGATATGAATCAAGAAATTGAAATTTTAGATTTATTAACTAAGTAAAAGGTTGGAAATTATCCAACCTTTTTTATATTAAAATTTTTGTTGCAAAATAAAAAAAGTATATATATAATGTATTCAAATTAAGTGAAGGGAGATATAAAAATATGATATATGAAATAATAGGTGCAACAGTTCCAGCTGTTGAAGTAACACTAAATAAGGGAGAAGCAATGTATACCCAAAGAGGTGGAATGGCATGGCAAACAGATGGAATTAGAATGAACACAAACGCTAGAGGTGGCGTAATGAAAAGTTTAGGAAGAATGTTTGCAGGAGAATCAATTTTTATGTCTACATATACAGCAGAAAAAGATGAATCAAAAATTGCTTTTGCAACAACAGTTCCTGGAGCAATATTACCAATAAATCTTTCAGAAAGACCACAAGGATTTATAATTCAAAAAGGAGCTTTTTTGGCAGCTGAACAAAATGTTGAATTAAGCATAAAACTTACAAAAAGATTTTCAGCAGGATTATTTGGAGGAGAAGGCTTTATTTTACAACAAGCAGCAGGAAATGGAATGCTTTTCCTTGAAGTAGATGGTGATGCAATTGTCAGAGATTTAGCACCAGGAGAGGTTCTAAAAGTTGATACAGGAAATGTTGTAGGATTTGAACCAAGTGTATCTTATGAAATTGAAACTGTTAAAGGATTAGGAAATATATTTTTAGGAGGAGAAGGTTTATTTTTAACTAGATTAGTTGGACCAGGTAGAGTAATAATCCAATCTCAAAATTTTGGAGATTTTGCTGGAAGAATTCTTGGAATGATGCCAAACAGAAAATAATAAGGAGTTGTTAAATATGGAAATAAAAGTAATAGGATCAACAAAAATAGGATATAAGATGCCAAAAGAAGAAGCAATAAACTTTTCTGGCAAATCAGCAGGAATATGCTATATGCCAGATAGTTTAGAAACATTATTTTCTGAACCAATTGAAAAGACAGAAAAAAGAGCTAAAGGTACACTAGCATCAGGACATCATAGTGTATTTGGACATGTTACATATAATTTAGCATTAGAAGGAATTCCAAAAATCTTAGCAATGATTTTAAACAATGAAAAGATTTATAATACATCTGAAAAGTCAGCAAGATACACAAAAATGGAACCATCAGAAAAAGAAAAAGCTTTATATGAAAAATGGATTGAAATTTATTCAAAAGTTATTAAAGAACAATATCCAGAAATAGATGACAAAAAGGTTAAAAAGCTAGCTATGGAAAATGCAAGATATTTAATTAGTGTATTTACACCTGCAACAATTATGGAATATACTGTTAATTTTGGACAATTAAATTATATAGCTCATTGGTTTGAAAATTTTATAAAAAATGAACCAGATACTGCATTTAATATTAAATTGAAAAAAGTATTTGCTGAATTTAATGAACAAATTAGCGATTTGATAGTACCAGAGCTTAATTCAGATGCTAAGGGAAGAACAATTTCTTTATTTGCTAAAAGAAAAAGAGAAGAAGAATTTGGAGAAAACTATTGTGTAAATTACCAAGGAACATTTGCTGAACTTGCTCAAGCTCAAAGACATCGTACATTATATTACGAAATTTTTATTCCAGAAGAACATAAATATTTTGTCCCTCCAATTATAAAGGGTACAGAATTGGAAGTTGAATGGTTAAAAGACATTTCATCATTAGATGAAGAATTTCCTCAGGGACTTTTATTGGACATAAATGAAAGAGGAACAGTTGAAAACTTTATTATGAAATGCCAAGAAAGATTATGTGGAGCAGCCCAACTTGAGATTGCTCTTCAAACAAAAGAAATTCTAAATAAATATATGGAAAATACTAAAGAAAATAAAAAAGAAATCTATGATTATTTAGTACCATATTCTAAAGGTGCTAGATGTACTTTCCCAGGATTTCGTTGTACATTACCTTGTATGTGGGGCGCTATTAAGGGAATAAATAGGAATATTTAAAAGAGAAAAAAGAATTGGATATTAACCAATTCTTTTTCCTTGTAGATTAAAATTACCCATATTAGTTTGCGCAGCTAAATTCAAAACATCACCTTGTACATTTCCAATGATAGTATACTGAATATTCATCATTCCAGCTGTAATTTTCCCTTTAAGAGATAAATTATTCCCACTAATTGTTCCATTATTAAATTCGTTTCTTTTTCCCATTACATCAACATATCCACTTAAATTGTTTCCATTTGTAATCAACTTAACCAAAGCTTTTATATTTCCCATTGGTGATTTTATATTAAATTCATATAATCCATCCATAATATCTCCTCCTTATAAAATTAAGTATATGCAAAAGTACAAAAAAAGTGAACTGAATTTTATTTTTTTATAAATCAAAAACAATAGACATTCAATATAATTTATGATATAAAATTATTGTGAGTACGCGAATTAGCATTTATAGGAGTTTCAAATGGAAGAAGTTTTAAATAGAGTAAATAATGTTAAAGATTTAAGAAAATTAAATATAAAAGAAAAACAAAAATTAGCAGATGAAATAAGAGAATTTGTTTTGAATACCGTATCTAAAACAGGAGGACATCTTGCTTCAAACTTGGGTGTTGTAGAACTTACAATTGCTTTACATAGTGTTTTTAAAACTCCAAGAGATTCTATTATTTGGGATGTAGGACATCAAACTTATGTACATAAGATTTTAACAGGTAGAAAAGATAAAATGGATACTTTAAGACAGTTAAATGGAATTGCAGGATTTCCAAAAACAAGTGAATCAGAGTTCGATTGTTTTAATACAGGTCATAGTTCTACTTCTATTTCGGTAGCTTTAGGAATGGCAAGGGCCAATAAACTTGCTAATATAAACAATAAAGTAATTGCTGTTATTGGCGATGGTGCATTAACAGGAGGAATGGCTCAAGAGGCTTTAAATGACGCTGGTTCAAGTAATACTGATGTGACAGTCATATTAAATGATAATGAAATGAGCATTTCAAAAAATGTTGGTGGAATGACTTGGTTTTTAAGTAAATTAAGAACAAAGAAATTTTATACAAGAACTAATGCTAGAATAAAAATGATTACTCAAAAGATTCCTGGAGTTGGTAAACATATTGTAAGAATAGCTCAAAAAATAAAAAGAGGAATTAAGCAAGTATTTATAAAAAAGATGTATTATGAAGATATTGGATTCACTTATTTAGGTCCAGTTGATGGACATGATATTGAAAAATTGGAAAGTGTGTTTAAAACTAGTAAGTCAATAAAAGGTCCTGTTTTAATACATGTTGTTACTAAAAAAGGAAAAGGCTATAAATTTGCAGAAGAAAATCCAGATAAATTCCATAGCATTTCAAGCTTTGACATAGAAACTGGCAAACCTCTAAAAGAGAAAAAAGATGATTATTCAAAAGTTTTTGGAAATAAATTATTAGAATTAGCAAAAAAAGATGACAAAATAGTTGCGGTGTCAGCTGCTATGATAGATGGAACTGGTCTAAAAGAATTTAAAAAACAATTGCCAGATAGGATTTTTGATGTTGGAATAGCAGAGCAACATGCTATTCGGAATGGCTGCTGGCCTTGCTAAAAACGGATATAAACCGGTTGTTTCAATTTATTCATCTTTTTATCAAAGAGCATATGATCAAGTAATACATGACATATGTATTCAAAATTTACCAGTTATTATGTGTGTAGATAGAGCTGGAATTGTTGGAAAAGACGGAGAAACACATCAAGGGATTTTTGATATGGCTTTCTTTTCACTTATTCCGAATATAACGATTATGGCGCCTAAAAATTTCAAGGAGTTAGAAAAAATGCTTGAAGAAGCAGTTTTATTAAATTCACCAGTTGTAATTAGATATCCAAGAGGTGGAGAAGGTGAAATTAAATTTGAAAAATGTGATAATGTTGAATTGGGAAAAGCTGAGATATTAAAAGAAGGTGAAGACCTAACTATAATTGCAATTGGAAAAATGGTTGAAAGAGCCATGGAAGTAAGTGATATTTTAACGGAACAAGGTATTGATTGCGAGGTAATTAATGCGAGATTTTTAAAACCTTTAGATACTTGTACAATAGAAACATCTATCAGAAAAACAAGGAATGCAATAACAATTGAAGATGGCATATTACGTGGTGGATTGGCAACTAGTGTTAATGAATTAATAAATGAATCTAAAATTGATGGAGTGCATATGAAAGCATATGGATATGATGATGTTTTTGTACAACATGGTAGCGTAGAAGAGCTTGAAAAACAAAATGGTTTAGATGCTGATAGTATTGCATTAAGTATTCAAATTCTAGAAAAATTAAATGAATTATAAGATTTAAAATATGGAGGAATTGAAAAATGGCTGAGATAATTAATGGAAAAGAACTTGCACAAAAAATAAGATTAGGCTTAAAAGATGAGGTTAATGAGCTAAAAAACAAAGGAATTGTTCCAAAATTAGCTGTAATAATGGTTGGAGATGATAAAGCTTCAAAAGTTTATGTAAGAAATAAAAGCAAAGCTTGTGAAGAAATTGGCGTTGAATTTGAAGAGTTTTTAATGGATGAATCAACAACTATGAATCAACTTTTAGATTTAATAGAAGAATTAAATAATAGGAAAGACGTCCATGGAATTTTATTACAAAGTCCTATACCAAAGCATTTGGACATCAATTTGGCTTTTAATAAAATAGATTACAGAAAGGATGTTGATGGATTTCATCCAATCAATGTAGGAAAACTATCAATAGGTGAAGATTGCTTTATTTCTTGTACTCCTTTTGGCGTAGTTAAAATGTTGGAAGAATATAATATAGATGTGCAAGGAAAAAATGTTGTGATTATAGGAAGAAGCAATATTGTTGGAAAACCATTAATTCAATGCATGCTTAAAAAGAATGGTACAGTTACTGTATGTCATTCAAAAACACAAAATATAAAAGAAATTACAAAAAATGCAGATATATTAATTGCTGCATTAGGAAAAGCAAAGTTTGTTACAGCAGATATGGTAAAAGATGGGGCTGTTATTATAGATGTTGGAATAAACAGAAATGATGATGGAAAATTGGTTGGTGATGTTGATTTTGAAAACGTTGAGAAAAAGGCATCATATATAACTCCAGTTCCAGGTGGAGTTGGACCAATGACAATAGCTATGCTTATGACAAATGTTGTTAAAGCTGCTAAAAATATAGAAAAATAAAAAAATTGGGGGACTTATTTGTATAAATAAGTCCCTTTTTATTATTTCTAAGAAAGGAAATGTGATAATAAAAATGAAGTTTAATGATAAACAATATAAGTATTGGATTTGGTTTTTAAGAATAGAAAAAGTACCAAGTAGAAAAAAAGAAATGTTATTAAATCAGTTTATTTTACCAGAAAAAATTTATAATCTAAAAAAGTCAGAATTAGAAAAAATAAAGGAGTTAAGCAATGTAGAAGTAGATGAAATTCTGAACAATGATTATAGAAATAATCTAGAAAAATATATAGAATACATGATAAAAAATAATATTTATTTAATAACATTGTTTGAAAAGGAATATCCTGAAAAATTGAAAAATATTTATGATAAGCCGGTTGCATTGTTTACAGTAGGAAATATTGAACTATTAAAAAGAACTTCAGTTGCAATAGTTGGTTCAAGAAATTGCAGCGAATATGGAAAGTACATTTCAAGAAAATTTGCATATGAATTAGCAAAACAAAATATATGTATTATAAGTGGACTTGCTAAAGGAATAGATAAATATTCTCATATTGGAGCTTTAGAAGCTAGAGGCAACACTATTGCAGTAATTGGGAGTGGTTTAGATAATGTATATCCATATGAGAATATAAATATATTTGAACGAATTCTTAAAAATGATGGTCTAATAGTTACAGAGTATATTGTGGGTACAAAACCAAGTAAAATGAATTTTCCAGCAAGAAATAGAATAATTAGCGGTTTATCAGATGCAATTGCTGTGGTAGAGGCTGGTTCGAGAAGCGGAGCCCTTATTACTGCTGACTTTGGATTAGATCAAGGAAAGGAAGTTTTTGCAGTACCAGGCAATATTAACAGTTATAATTCACAAGGCACAAATGAACTTATTAAGCAAGGGGCTAGTTTAATAACTAAGAGTGAAGATATTACCGAGGTTTTGGGGATTTGAACAAATTGTATAAATGTGGAAAAAAAGCTTTCAATTTTACGAATTTTGTGATATAATATATGAGTAAGTTTTATTTAAACATTAAAATGAGAAAAGGAGTTTTTTTATGAATAGTAGAACTAATAATAGTAGAAGAAAAACGACGTTGAATTCGAGAAGGAATACTAATACAAGAAATAATTCTCTAGATAATAGTGGACCAATAAGAAGAGGGACTACAAAAAGAAAGAAAAGCTCAAAGAATAGAGGAATTATGAAGGACCATTCAAAGTTAATAAAGGCAATTATTATTTCAGCTATTTTATTGCTTTTATTAATATTAATTGCAGGAGGAGTATTTGTAGGAATTCTATTTAGCGATAAATTTGCAATGACAAAAGAAGATCTATTAATTGGTTATTCAAACACAATTATTTATGATGCTGATGGTAATGTAATTGCAGAATTATCAGGAAAAGAAAATAGACAAATAATAGGCATTAATGATATGAGTGAATATTTACCAAAAGCATTCGTATCAATTGAAGACGAAAGATTCTATAAACATAATGGTGTAGATATGAAAAGAACTGCAGCAGCAACTCTTACATATTTAACACATTCAGGAGAATCTAATTTTGGTGGAAGTACTATTACTCAACAGTTAGTTAAAAATATTACTAATGAAAAAGATAGTAGTGGTGCAGCTGGTATGCAAAGAAAGATTAGAGAAATGTCAAGAGCATATCAAATTGAAAAAATGCTAAGCAAAGATCAAATATTGGAATTATATTTAAATTTAATACCACTTGCTTCAAGTGGTGGTGATATATGCGGTGTTGAAACAGCATCAAGATATTACTTTAATAAATCAGCAAGTGATTTATCAATTGAGCAATGTGCATTTATAGCTGGTGTTACACATAGTCCAAGTCAATATAATCCATATAAAGAAAATCCTAATACTGAAAGAATTACAAACAGAACTAAAACTGTATTAGGAAAAATGAAAAACTTAGGTTATATAAATGAAGAACAATATAATGAAGCAATTGGAAAAGTAAATGAGGGACTAAAATTTGAAAAAGGTGAACTACCTACATCAACAATAAAAGATTACTATGTATCTGCAGCTGTAGAACAAGTTGTTAAAGATTTAGTTGAAGAAAAAGGAATGTCTGCTGAATATGCGAGAAGTCGTGTATATAGTGGAGGATTAAAAATTTACACTACTCAAATACAATCAATACAACAAACAATTGAAACAGAATATAAAGCTGACACATATGTTAAACCAGCAAAAGCAGCTGAAGGAGCTCATACACAATCTGCAATGGTAATTATAGACCATAAAACAGGAAAAGTTGTAGGATGTATGGGAGGTTTAGGAACAGATGTTGATGCTGTAGGTATTAACAGAATTAATAGTGCTAGACAACCAGGTTCATCAATAAAACCTATTGGTGTATATGGTCCAGCAATTGAAAAAGGAATAATAAATGCTGCAACAGTTTATGATAATACATATCCAACAGTTTTTGGTACAAACTACACACCACATAATGCATCAAATCAAAAATCAGGACTATGTACAATAAGAGATGCTATAGAAGTATCTGCAAATATAGTAGCTTGTAAAGTTATGACAGAACTTACACCAGATGCTGCAATAGATTTTATGAGAGATTTAGGAATTACATCATTAACTAAAGCATCAGAATCATCAAATGGTTATAATGATTCAAATTTAACAACAGCATTAGGTGCGGTAAGTTATGGTATTAGCCCACTTGAAATGGCTGCTGCTTATGCAGCAATTGCTAATGATGGTGTTTATATAGAACCAACTTTCTATACTAAAGTTGAAGATTCTACAGGGAATGTAATAATAGAGTCTAAACAAGATTCAAGAAGAGTTTTCTCAGAAGGAAATGCATATATTCTAAAAAGCTTATTAAAACAACCAGTTGAAGGTTCTCAGGGAACTGCTAGAGTTTGTAGAATGGGTAATATAGATGTTGGAGCCAAAACAGGTACAACTCAAGATGAAAAAGATGTATGGCTTTGTGGATTTACTCCATATTATACAGCTTCTGCATGGGTTGGTTATGATAAACCAGAACGTGTTAATACAGCAGGAGGAAGCCCAGCAACATTAATATGGGCAAAAGTAATGAAAAATGTTCATGCTAATTTGGAAGCAAAACAATTTGTTAAACCAGGTAATGTTGTTAGTGCAACAGTTTGTAGAACATCAGGGAAATGTGCAACAGCTGCATGTAAAGATACTTATACAGAATATTTTGTAGAAGGTGCAGTTCCAGGAAAATGTGAAGGACATAATTCATTTGAAATTTGTTCCGAATCAAAAAAATTAGCAACAGAATACTGTACACATAAAGAAACTACTTATGGTTTAGCAATGCCTGAAAAAGAAGCAAATGCTAAATGGAAAACCAATGGTGGTGGAAAATATTCAGTAATAACAGAAAAATGTGATATTCATAATGCAGAAACTAAAGCTAAAGATGATGAAACAAAAGTAACAATTGAACCAGCTAAAAAGGATACTGATATAACAATTCCAAATGTAGTTGGTAAAACGGAAGCCGAAGCAAAAGGAACATTATCAGGATTAGGATTAACAGTTGAAGTAAAATATAATGATAAAGCTACTTCAAATAATGGTAAAGTTTCTTCACAAACATTAAGTGCAGGATCAGTTGTTTCAAAGAATGCTAAAATTACTATTGTGGTAAATAAAGTTGCTGAAAAAACACAGCCACAACAGCCACCACAACAACAGCAACAAACACAACAACATCAGCATACAACACAGGGAACACCTTCGAATTAAATTGAAAAAAACAATTAACTAAAATTTAAGTATTATGGAATAATATTTATAAGGATGAAGAAAATAATACAAAAGGAGAAAAATAAATGGGATTAAAAAATAATGATAATAATAAAAAATCCAATATTGCTTTTATTATAGGGGCTGTAATTATCATTGGTTTAACACTTGCTGGAATTTTTATTTTTATGAATTATAATAAGAAAAATGACAATAAGGATTTTGCATATACAGAATTACTTACAAGTATTAATGAAGGTTCTGTTGAAAAAATAGAAATGACAGAAGGAAGTAATACTGCAAAGGTAAAATTGGTAAATGAAGATAAAGAAAAAAATGTTTTAATACCAAGTGTTGATTCTTTTATTGAATTAGTTCAAGACAAATCAGAAAATGGAACACAAATAAATTTAATTCAAAAAGAAAGAAATGTATTTGTAACAATTCTAAGAACATTAATATCTTTCTTACCAACAATAATCTTAGTAGTTTTGGTACTAATGGTATTCAAAATGCAGGGATTAGGTGAAAAAGGAAAAGTATATGATTCAGAAACACAAAAAACAAAAATAAAATTTGATGATGTTGCAGGACTAGATGAAGAAAAACAAGAAATGATTGAAATTGTAGATTTTCTAAAACATCCTAAAAAATTCACAGAAATGGGGGCGAAAGTCCCTCGTGGAGTGCTATTATGTGGAAATCCTGGAACAGGTAAAACTTTGATTGCTAAAGCTATTGCAGGCGAGGCAAATGTTCCATTTATATCAATGAGTGGTTCAGAATTTATAGAAATGTTTGCAGGTTTAGGAGCATCAAGAGTAAGAAAGTTATTTGAAAAAGCTAGAAAAGTTGCACCTTGTATTGTGTTTATTGATGAAATAGATGCAATAGGTTCTAGAAGAACATCTTCAAGCGGTGCAGAAACAGAAAACAATCAAACATTAAATCAATTATTAGTTGAAATGGATGGTTTTGATACTGAAGAAAGTATAATAGTTTTAGCTGCAACAAATAGACCAGAAATGTTAGATAAAGCTTTATTACGTCCAGGAAGATTTGACAGACAAATAACAGTTGGTTTACCAGATTTAAATGGAAGAGAAGCAATTTTAAATATTCATGCAAAAGGAAAGAAATTTGCAGGTGATGTTAATTTAAGAAATATTGCAGAAGATACTGCAGGATTCACAGGAGCCGAACTTGCAAACATCTTAAATGAAGCAGCTATAATAGCTACAATTAGAGAACGCGAAAGTATAACTAATAAAGATATTGAAGATGCTCTTAAAAAGATAACAGTTGGATTAGAAAAACATAACAGAGTAATTTCAGATAAAGATAAGAAAAGAACAGCTGTACATGAGGCTGGACATGCAATAGTAAGTCATTTCTTAGAAACACAAAAAGATATTAAGGAAATTTCTATAATTCCAAGAGGTATGGCTGGTGGTTATACAATGTATAAATCAAATGAAGATAAAGCATATATCTCTAAAAAAGAAATGGAAGAAAAATTAATAGCTTTAATGGGAGGACGTGCTGCAGAGAAATTAGCATTACAAGATATTTCAACAGGAGCAAGTAATGACTTAGAAGTTGCAAATGAAATAGCAAAAAATATGGTTACTGTATATGGAATGAGTGAAGTAGTTGGACCAATTCATATTAATTTAGAAAAAGATCCATATCAATTAGAGTTACTAGGAGATAAATATACAGATTTAATAGGAAATGAAATCAAATCACTTGTAGATGAAGCAAATTTAAAAGCTCAAACAATTTTGGCAAAGCATATGGATGCTTTAGAAATTGTTTCAAATGAACTTTTAGAAAAAGAAGTGCTTTCAGCTGAAAGATTTGAAGAACTAATGAAAAATATATAAAAGATTAATAATAGCGGGGGAATACATTAAAGGTTTTCTTCCGCTATCCGAAATTAAGGAGGATGTAGAATTTATGAAAAAAACTGTAAAAGTATTAATATTAATTACTTTAGGTTTGATAGCCCTATTTATAGGAGAAAAAAAGGTAGAAGCGGCTCAATACATATGGCCAATTGGTGGAGATAACGCTAAAGAAACATATGTTGATTATGAATATTATGGTAAATATAATGAACAACCAGTAAAAAATGGAAAATCTGGAAGAGAATATATTGTAGATAATCAAAAATGGCCAAATGAGTTATATTATTACGCATCATGTGAATCACATTATGGTATGGATATAACAGGTGTAAATGGACATAGATATAAAGTTGTATCTGTTGTAGATGGTGTAGTTTTATGTACAAGTGCAAATGCAGCTAATTATCCAAGTGTTAACTATCAAGATAGAAATCAAAGAAGAACACCAGCAGGATTAGCTGATGGTAGTGGATATGGTAACTATGTAATTATACAAGAAACTTCTACTGGAAGATGTTTTTTATATGGACATTTAAAAGGTGGAACAATTAAAGTCTCAAAAGGAGATAGAGTTTCTGTTGGACAAGAAATAGCAACAATGGGTAGTTCAGGAGATGCTGGACATATGCATTTACATTTCGAAATTAGAAAATCTAAAGATGTTACAATTTTAGAAACAAGATATGGATATCATTATATTTATACAACAAATTCTAATACAAACCTTGATCCAAAAGATTATATTGGCTCTTCATCAGATGTTCGTAGACCTGTAACTGATCAAAAGATAGTAAAAGTATCTGAAGACGAAATTAGAATTTATATTAAATACTTATATAATGCTGTTTTAGACAGAAATCCAATTACAGAAGAAGTTGGTAATTTGGTAAATGTGTATTTAAATACAGAAAGTATTTATGAAGTAACACAAAAAGTTTTCATGAGTACTGAAGCAACAGAAAAAATGCAAGGTATAAGTGATTTAGATTTTATTAAACAAATTTATGAAATATTATTATATAGAGGTAAAAAATATACAGAACGAGAAATGGCTGGACATTTAAAGAATTTAACAGACGGATATTGGAATAGAAATGATTTCATAGCAATGATTTGTAATTGCTCTGAATTTAATAGTAAAATAGATGATATTACAATAGATGAAAAAATAAGACAACAAATAGGAATTGCTTTGCCAAGTAAGTTAAAAACACCAGGTGATTTAAATGCAGATGGAACTATTAATTCAGTTGATGCTTCAATATGTTTACGTTTATATACAAGAAGTGACTTGTATAGTAAAATAAATTATGTACTTCCATATGCAGATATTGATGGTGATGGATATATTTCTTCTGTAGACGCATGTTGGATTTTAAAATATTATGCACGTTTGTCTGTAGGAAAGTTTTTAATGAAAGATATTTCTTTAAAGGAATATGTTAATTCTGGCATTAAATAATTAAAAAATAGATTTTAAATAAAAAAATACTTGAATTATGTAATTAATTATGTTATCATACATGTATTAATATAAAAACAATGTAAAGGACAACACAAATAATGTAAAACTAATAGAGAGTTAGAGATTGGTGGAATTCTAGCAAGATAATAAATTATTTGTTATCACCTTTAGGTTATTTAGCTGAAAGTATTTTAATGATTAAGCTAAATCGTATTCTTGCGTTAAAAGAAATTAAGAGAAAAGATTTATGTGCTAAATAAAATTTGTTTAAACATAAAAATAAATCTTTTAAATTAGGTGGTACCGCGGATTAAAGCTATTCGTCCTAAACTATGTTTTAGGACTGATAGCTTTTTTTGATTTTGAAGTTCTAAAACAACATAAAATTATTATGTAGAAGGAGAGATTTAAAATGTGTGAAAATTGTGAAGAAAAGAAAGATTATGGTAAAACACTTAATTTGCCAAAAACAGATTTTCCAATGAGAGGGAATCTACCAGAAAATGAACCACATATTTATGATGAAGTTTTTAAAAATGGTTTATATGAAAAAATGTTAAAGAAAAACGAGGGGAAAGAACCTTTTGTTTTACATGATGGACCTCCATATGCAAATGGTGAAATCCATGTTGGTCATGCTTTAAATAAGGTTTTAAAAGATACTATTGTTAGATATAAAAACTTAAAAGGATATTATACTCCTTTTATTCCAGGTTTTGATACACATGGTATGCCAACAGAGAAAAAAGCAATTGAAAAATTAGGATTAAACAGAGATGAAATTCCAGTTTCTCAATTTAGAGATACATGTAAAGAATTTACTGAAAATTATAAAGATGTACAAATAGAAGGATTTAAAAGATTAGGAGTTTTAGCTGATTGGGATAATCCATATATTACATATCAACCTCAAATGGAAGCTAAACAATTAGAAGTTTTTGGTGAAATGTATAAAAGAGGGTACATTTATAAAGGATTAAAACCAGTTTATTGGTGTACAGATTGTGAAACAGCTTTAGCTGAAGCTGAAATTGAATATAAAGATGTAAATTCAAATACAGCATATGTAAAATTCCCAGTAGTTGAAGGAAAAGGTTTATTCGATGAAAGAGATGTATATTTTGTTATTTGGACAACAACACCATGGACATTACCAGGAAATGTTGGAATAACAATATCTCCAGATTTTGAGTACAGTTTAGTTGAAGCTAATGGAGAAAAATTAATTATAGCTACAGAATTAGTTGATAATGTTATGAAAATAGCTGAAATTAAAGAATACACAACAATTAAAACATTCAAAGGAACTGAACTTGAAGACGTAAGATGTAAACATCCATTCTTACCAAGAGAATCAAGGGTAGTTCTTGGAAGCGATGATACAATTTTAGTTGAATTAGATACTGGTACAGGTGCAGTACATACAGCTCCTGGTTATGGTAAAGAAGACTATTTATGTGGTTTGAAAAATAACTTAGATATTATTGTTACTGTAGATAGTAAAGGACATCAAACTGAAGAAGCAGGGCCATTTGCAGGAATGTATTATGCAAAATCAGATAAAGAAATTATTAATTGGTTAGATGAACATGATTTATTATTAGCAAAACAAACAATAAATCACTCATATCCACATTGTTGGAGATGCAAACATCCAATTATATTCAGAGCTACAAGTCAATGGTTTGCATCAGTTGATGGATTTAGAAAACAAGCATTAGATGCTATAAAAACAGTAAAATGGTATCCAGCTTGGGGTGAAGAAAGAATCACAAAAATGATAGAAGATAGAAATGATTGGTGTATTTCTCGTCAAAGAACATGGGGAGTACCACTTCCAATATTCTATTGTAAAGATTGTGAAAAAGAATATGTAACAGCTGAAAGCTTAGAAAAAATTCAAAAAATAGTTAAAGAAAAAGGAACTAATGCATGGTTTGATATGGATGTTAAGGACTTAATGCCAGAAGGTGCAAAATGTTCTGAGTGTGGATGTACAGAATTCACAAAAGAAACAGATATTATGGATGTATGGTTTGATTCTGGTTCAACACATGAATCTGTTTTAGCAGAAAGAGGTTTACCTGAAGCAAACTTATACCTAGAGGGAAGTGACCAATATAGAGGATGGTTCCAATCTTCATTATTGACTGCAGTTGCTACAAAAAATAAAGCTCCATACAAAGAAGTGGTAACACATGGATATGTTGTTGATGAACAAGGTAGAAAAATGTCAAAGAGTCTTGGAAATGGTATTGATCCAATTCAAATGTGTAATGAATTAGGTGCTGATATTCTAAGATTATGGGCATTATCTTCAGACTATACTTCAGATGTAAGTATTTCAAAAGGAATTTTGAAACAAGTTGCAGAGGTATATAGAAAAATACGTAATACAGCAAGATTTATTTTAGGTAATATTGATGGACTAGATGTAAATGCTTTAACTCAATATGAAGAATTAGAAGAAATTGACAAATTTGCATTAATTAAATTAAATAAATTAATTGCAGATTGTACAAAAGCATATGAAGAATATGATTTTAACAAGGCATATCAAACAATCAATACATTCTGTGTTGTAGATATGAGCAATTTCTATCTAGATATTATTAAAGATAGATTATATACATCAAAACCAGATTCAAAAGAAAGAAAATCTGCTCAAACAGCAATGTATTTAATATTAGATGCTTTGGTTAAAATTCTAGCTCCAATGACATGTTACACAGCTGAAGAAATTTGGAAATATATGCCACATACTTCAAACGAAAATGTTGAAAGCGTAATGCTTACATATTATCCAGAGGTTAACAGCAAATATGAAAATAAAGAATTGGAAGCTAAATGGAATAAAATTATAGCTTTAAAAGAAAATGTTGCTAAAAAATTAGAGGAAGCAAGAGCTGCTAAGGTTATAGGACATTCATTAAATGCTAAAGTTGTAATTTCAGCAGAAGGAGCAGAGTATGATTTCTTAAAAGAAAATGAAGAATTGCTAATGACGGTATTTATAGTTTCAGGATTAGATATAGTTCAAGGTACTTCAGATATAAAAGTTGAAGTTGCAGATGGTGAAAAATGTGAAAGATGTTGGATGTATTCTACAACAGTTGGTGAAGACAAAGAAAATCCTACAATTTGTCACAGATGTAGCGAAAATTTAAAATAGTTAAATAAGGGAAAAACGGTCCAGCAATTATGCTGAACCGTTTTTTTGTTCGAGGTTTTTACCAGATAGCATACAATTCGTCTCTTGTCTCATCATAGTAAGCTTCACCATTCGAAAATGGAACAGGAAGATTATCATCACGAGTGTACCCAATAACTTTTAATGCTTCTTCCCAGACAAAAGGAACCTTTGCAATTTCAATTCTGTCAACAGTGTAAACTGCGATTAAGCCGTTACAAATATTATACTTCATAGTGTTTTCATTTGAAAAAATAATTGGGTTTCCAAAGTTATTTCTTTTGAAATATTCAGTAAAACCAAGTAAAGCTTTTTCGAATTCAAAAGCAACATACTTATGATCTGGGTCATGAGGAGGTGGGCAATCCTTGATTAAAAGATATTCATCTTTCAAAAAAAGAGTATGAACATCAGGCCATTTTTTCGGGTTTGTCGGTTTTAAGCCGAAGTATTATAAACTTTCCCTGAAACTTTGTGCCTTTTTTTGATGTGTTTGAAGTATCCATAATGTACCTCTTTGTACTCAATATATGAGTTCTTTCTACCACATTTAAGTGGCTATAAATTTTAGTTGAAAAACAACTGTCAGTATTATATCATATTTACATAAAATACGCAAATCAACATAATTATATTTGAAATTATGTTGATTTTTGTCTTGTTTTTTAGTATAATATAACGAGTTATATAGAGGTGAAACATTTGGGGACGGTCTTAATTTGTTTCATTTTTGAAACAAATTAAGACCGTCCCCAAATGTTTCAAGAAAGGAAATAAAATGAAAGTATCAGATTTTAATTATGATTTACCAGAAGAATTAATTGCACAAACACCAATTCAAAAAAGAGACGAATCAAGATTAATGGTTTTAGACAAAACAAATAAAACAATAGAACACAAAGTTTTCAAAGATATTTTAGATTACTTAAAACCTGGAGATTGTTTGGTTAGAAATAACACTAAAGTTATTCCAGCAAGATTATATGGAACTAAAGAAGACACAGGTGTGAATGTAGAATTTTTATTATTGAATAGAATTGAAGGAGATATCTGGGAAGTAATGGTTCATCCAGGAAGACGTTTGAAAAAGGGTGCTAAAGTTACTTTTGGAGATGGATTATTAAAAGCAGAAATTTTAGAACAATTGGAAAATGGAAATAGAAAAGTAAAATTCGAATACAAAGGAATTTTCAACGAAATATTAGACCAAATAGGTTTAATGCCATTACCACCATATATTAAAGAGAGATTAAACGATAAGGACAGATATCAAACAGTTTATGCAAAATATGAAGGTTCTGCAGCTGCACCAACAGCCGGACTTCACTTTACAGATGAACTTTTAGAAAAAATAAAAGCTAAAGGTGTTGAAATTGCAAATGTAACATTACATGTTGGTATTGGAACATTTAGACCGGTTAAAGTTGAGAATATAGAAGATCATGATATGCATTCAGAACATTATTATATAAAACAAGAGGATGCAGATAAAATCAATAATGCTCGTAAAAATGGTGGAAGAATTATATCAGTTGGAACAACATCATGTAGGGTTCTAGAATCAGTGGCTGATGAAAATGGATTTGTTAAAGAGGTTGAAGGAGATACAAGCATATTTATCTATCCGGGATACAAATTTAAATGTATAGATTGTTTAATTACAAATTTCCATTTACCGGAATCAACATTAATAATGCTAGTTTCAACATTAGCGGGAAAAGATTTTGTAATGAGTGCTTATGAAGAAGCTGTAAAAGAAAGATATAGATTCTTTAGTTTTGGAGATGCAATGTTTATTTATTAAGGAGGAAAAAACATGGAACAAAAACATGCAGTAACATATGAACTACTACATGTAGATAAATCAACAGGAGCAAGAAGAGGTGTAATTCATACACCTCATGGAGATATTCAAACTCCTGTATTTATGCCGGTTGGAACACAAGCAACTGTCAAATCAATGACACCAGAAGAGTTAAAGGAAATAGGGGCTCAAATAATATTATCAAATACATATCATTTATATTTAAGACCAGGCAGTAAATTAGTAAGAGAAGCTGGTAAGCTTCATAATTTCATGAAATGGGATAGACCAATACTTACAGATAGTGGAGGATTTCAAGTTTTTAGTCTTGGAGCTTTGCGCACTATAAGTGAAGAAGGTGTTGAATTTAAGTCTCATTTAGATGGAAGTAAGCATCTATTTACACCTGAAAAAGTAATGGAAATTGAAGAAGACCTAGGTGCTGATATTATAATGGCTTTTGATGAATGTGTAGAGCACGGAGCTTCTTATGAATATACTAAACAATCAATGGAAAGAACAACAAGATGGGCTAAACGTTGTAAAGATGCACATACTAATATAGATGAACAATCATTGTTTGGTATTATTCAAGGTGGATTTTATAAAGATTTAAGAGATAAAAGTTTAGAAGATTTAGTTGCACTTGATTTACCAGGATATGCAATTGGCGGTATAAGTGTAGGAGAAACAAAAGAGGAATTCTTAGACATTCTAAGATACACAGCTCCCAAAATGCCGGAAAATAAGCCTAGATACTTGATGGGTGTTGGTACACCTGATTATTTAATTGAAGCTGCAATTGCTGGAATTGATATGTGTGATTGCGTTCTTCCAACAAGAATTGCAAGAAATGGAACTGCGATGACATGGAATGGAAAGGTTGTTGTTAGAAATGCAACATATGAAAGAGATTTTACACCATTAGACCCTGAGTGTGACTGCTATACTTGTAAAAATTATACTAGGGCATATTTACGACATCTAATAAAATGCAATGAAATTTTAGGTGTTAGACTTTTAACAATTCATAATTTAAACTTCTTGACTAAATTGATGGAAAAGGTTAGAATAGAAATTGAAAACGATAATTTATTAAACTTTAAAAATGAGTTTTATAAAAAATACGGTTATATCAATGAAGAGGAGGATTAAAAATGAATTTAATAGATGAGAATTATAGCAATAATAATAATAGCAAAAAAATTCTTACAGCAGGTATAATTGCAATTATTGTATTAGTTTTGATAATAGTTGGACTGCTTGCATATGTATCTTTGAGCAATAATAACAAATTAGAATTTATTGTTGAAAATAAGAAATATTCAGCATCAAATTATTTAATTCAAAAAGACAATGTTGTTTATGTTGGAATTGAAGATTTAACTAAAATTACAAATAATGGTTATAACTTTAAAACTGGTGGAAGAGATGTTGAAGATGAAAATCAATGTTATATAACAAACTCATATGAAAGTACATTTTTTAGGGTTAATTCTAAATCAATATACAAAGTTTTAGAAGATACAGATGAAGTAGAATTTTATGAATTGGAAGGACCAGTTATAAAAGAAAACGGAAAAATATATATGCCAATAAGTGCATCAAAAATTGCTATGAACGTTGCATTCTCAAATGCCAATAATAAATATAATATTAAATCTATTGCATTTATAGAAGGAATATATAATAAAGATAAATCTAATACATTTGTTCCAGATGACTCAATAGTTTGGGAAAATACATATTCAAACAAAAAAATGTTAAAAGATAATTTAGTTATAACAAAGGATTCTGAGGGAAAATATGGTGTATCAAAAGTCACAGCTTCAACAGATAGTAAATCTAAAGTTACACGAGTAAATACTTCAGCAGTTATAACACCTAAATATGATGATATTAAATACATTGAAAAGTATAATCAATTAATAGTTTCATTAGAAAAGAAAAAAGGAGTAATTCAGTTATCAAATGATAATGGTAATTTTTCAGCAGAAACAGTTGTTAAATTACAATTCCAAGAAATAAAACCTATTTATAAAAACTTGTTTTTAGTTAATGAAACCAAAGAACAAGATGGTAAAAAAGTAGAAAAATATGGAATTATTAAATCAGAAAATGGTAAAGAAGAAACAGTTTTACCAATTGAATATGACAAAATTGGTATAGACTTTGCTAAATTTACTAACAATGATTTAAATAGTGAGTATGTTTTATATGATAGCTTAATACCAGTAAAAAAAGGTGAAGTATGGGGATTAGTAAATCTTAAAGGTAATGTAGTTATAAAAATAGAATATGCTGAATTAGGTGATACATCATCAAATCCAAATAGCAATGTATTAATCATTCCTGAAGTTGATGGAATTGTTGTTAAAAAAGATGGAAAATACGGTGTAGTTACTAAAACAAACAGAGCTTTAATTAGCAATATAGCAAGTAAAATATATAAAGAAACAATTAATGGAAAAGAACAATATAGTATGATTTATAACAATAAAACTTCAAATATTGTTGAATACATTAAGAAAACAAAATAAATAAAAAAAGAGTATATAGCATTTATATACTCTTTTTTTGTTCTAAAAATAATAAAAATCAATAAAATAAAAATAGTTAACAATACTAAAAGAAGGGTATGTGATTTTTATGAATAATATTGAAAAGATAAAAAAGAATAATTTTTTTTATTCTATTGCAAAAGGATTTGTAATATCTATAGTTTTAAGTGTTATATGTGTTTCAATTTATGCTTTATTATTAGTTAATACGTCTGTTCAAGAAAGTACAATAAAACCAGTTATTATAACAATTACAGGAATATGTATTTTAATCGGTAGTTCAATAAGTAGTTTGAAAATAAAGAAAAATGGAATACTAAATGGTGTATGCGTTGGTGGATTATACTTTTTGAGTCTTTATTTTTTGTCAAGTATAGTTTTTTGCGGATTTGCCTTTAATGTAATATCAATTATAATGATAGCAATTGGAATGTTGTTAGGAGGAATTGGAGGCATAATAGGCGTAAATATAGGCAAATAAAATTTCATGAATTATTTTGTAAAAATAGTTGATATTTTTATAATTTTAATATAAAATTTAAAAGTAATTGGAGGAATGATATGATAACATTAGAAGATATTAAAAGAAATCCAGAAGTACAGCAATTAATTTTAGGTAGTCAAGAAGAATTAAATGCTCTGGGCTATACAGAACACTCTTTTAGACACATAGGAATTGTTTCTAACAGAGCAGGAGCGGTTTTAGAAGCATTAGGTTATGATGAAAGAAGAGTGGAGCTAGCCAAAATTGCGGGATATTTACATGATATAGGAAATTGTGTAAACAGAGCTGATCATGCTCATTCAGGTGCAATTCTTGCATATCAAATTCTGAAAGATATGGGAATGGATGCAAAAGAAAGAACTGAAATTATGATGGCAATTGGAAATCATGACGAAAAAACAGGAACTGCAGTTAGTGATATTTCAGCAGCTTTAATTTTAGCTGATAAATCAGATGTTCACAGAGAAAGAGTTGTAAATACTAATTTATCAACATTTGATAAACATGACAAAGTTAATTATGCTGTAACAAATTCAAATTTTACAATTTCAAATGAAAACAGAAAAGTAATTTTAGATTTGACAATTGATACTGAAATTTCACCAGTATTGGATTATTTTGAAATTTTTATGGACAGAACTATGATGAGCAAACATGCAGCAAAATTTTTAAATATTTGGTTTGAATTAATAATCAATGATACAAAATTACTTTAAAATGGGAGGAATAAAAGTGAAAAAAGAAGGGTCTTTAAAAAAAGTTTTAGCAATATTAGTTATAATATTAGTATGTTTAGTTTCTATTGGAGGAATATATAGCAAGGATAAAAATATTATGAAAAATATTTTACCTGAGTATGTTTTAGGAATGGATTTAGATACTGATACTCTTATTAAATTAGATGTAGCAAAAGATGAGGACAATTCTGAACTAGAAACAGAAGAAAGTGAAGCATCTGAAAATGAAGGACAAGCTAAAGAAAATATTTATACTGTAGATAATTACAAAAAAGCTAAAAAAATTATTGAAAATAGATTAAAAACATCTGGAGTTGAACAATATGCTGTAAGACTTGATGAAAGTACAGGTTCTATTGTTATAGAAATTCCAGAAAGTACAGATATAACTAAATTACAAAATATCTTTGCAGTAGGAAAAACAGAAATCAAATTAGTTAAAAATGTAGCAAATGAAAATTCTAATACAGAATCTGAAAATAATAATACAGAAGAACAAGCTAATGATACTACTAAAACTGAGGAAGAGGTTATTGGAGATTATAATAGCATTAAGAAAATCACAGCTTCTATTGACGATTCATATGCAAGTTATGGAATTGGTTCTGCTGTAAAAATAGACTTTGAATTTAGCAAAGATGCTGTAAATAAATTTAAAGAATTAAAAAATAATGACCAAAATCAAGCAGAAAATAATATTCAAATTATTATAGATGGAAGTCCAATTTGCAGTATGGTAGAAAGTGAGTTCTTAGAATCTGCTGTTAATGGATCATTACCTTTAAAATTTGGTGATTATACAACAGATACAGATACTTTAAATAAAGCATTAGACAGTGCAAATAGCATTAAAAATATAATTGAAAATGGTGATTTACCAGTAACTTATTCAATAGAATACAGTAATGAAATTCATTCAAATATTAATCAATACGGAATTATAAGTGTTTTCGCAGTTATATTAGCTGTTATGTTTGTTTATCTTGTAGTAAAATATAAAAAGACAGGTGTTTTAGCAGAATTAAGCATACTAGGATTAGGAGCATTTTTACTACTTATTATAAGATTTACAAAAGTACAAATATCAATTGCTACAATAGTTGCTATTGCAAGTATGTTAATAGTACAATTTATTTATCTAATTAAATTATTGAATAATAGTAAAATAAGTTCAAAAGTATTTAATGAAGGAACAATTGAATTTACAAAAATGTTAGTACCAGCTTTCATAGTTAGCGTTATTGGAGCAGTATTACCAGCATTAAATGATTCTAAAATAATACCTTTCGGAAATATAGTAGAAATAAGTGATTTTGGAATGGTAGTATTCTGGGGAATAATATTATTTGAATTATTTAACAATATTATAACAAGAGCTATTTTAACAAATGCAAAAAATAAATAAATTGAAAGAGGGATTGAAACATGAAAAATAAAATTTTATTAGGATTAGCAATCGTAATTCTTATTGGTGCTATAATTATTGCTACAGCAGGATTTAATGTTGATTTAAGCTATAAAGGTTATAATTTAATAGATGTAAGTATTGGACAAGATTTTAATGTTAGTGATATAAAAGCTATTACAAATGAAGTATTTGGAAAATCAAAAGTAGAAATTCAAAAAGCAGGAGATTTCAAAGATAATGTTGTAATAAAGGTTTCAGGAGATGTAACTAATGAACAAAAAGAATTATTAAATGCAAAAATAAATGAAAAATATGGAATTGAAAATCCTATAGATAGCATGAATGTAAATTACATTCCAAGATTTAGATTACTTGATGTTGTAAAACCTTATGTAATGCCATTAGTAATTTCAACAGTAATAATTTTAGTATATATGGCTATAAGATTTAGAAAGATTGGAGTTTCAAAAGTTTTATATCAATCAATAGTTTTAACAGGTTTAGCTGAATTATTATATTTTTCAATAATAGCTATAACAAGATATCCATTTAATAGATTAGTAATGCCAGTTGCAGTTGTAATTTACATTATAATTTTAACTGTTTTAACAGGAATGTTTGAAAAACAAATAAAAATTGATGAAAAATAAATTTGAAATTTAATAAACAATAAAAAGACACTATGAATACTATATATTATAGTGTTTTTTTTGTGTTTTCAGGAGGTGTGTGATGAAAAAGTTAATTTATAAAATAAAAAATAGATTTTTACGTTCATCTGGAAATGATATAGATTATAATGTTATGCAAAAGATGATTAGGGAGAATAAAGGTATTATTGTTGTGGATGTTAGGACTAGGGATGAATATATGTATAATCATTTGCAAGGAGCGATTAATGTTCCATTACATGAGATTAGTCAGAAGATATCAAGATATGTTAAAAGTAAAAACGATGTTATAATTGTGTATTGTGAATATGGTGGTAGAAGTAAAAAAGCTTGTGGTAAGTTGCAAAAGATGGGGTATGTTAATGTGTATAATTTGGATGGGGGAATTGAAGGTATATAAGGTGGAAAAAATCAAAAAAAAGTCCCCAAAAAGGAGCAAAATATATTAACATGAAGTTCGCTTACTGGCGTGCCGGGTGTTGTGGAAGACGTTGGTGGGGAGCGCCAAACTGCGCGCTCTACTTCATGTTAATATATTTTGCTCCTTTTTGGGGACTTTTTTAGATTTTTTCTTTTTATTTTAAATTGGTTTCTTTTTCTCCGTTGTATGTGTCTACAAAGTAAATTGGTCTGTTTTTAGTTTCGTAAAATGCTCTTCCTAAGTATTCACCAATAACTCCTAAGAAGATTAATTGGATTCCGCCCAAGAATAGCATTACTACCATTGTAGAAGCGTAACCTGGAACGTCAATTCCAGATATTAAAGTTTTTAATATAATTACTAACATGTAGATAAATCCAGCAAGTGATACAAAAACACCTATGATAGCTGACCATCTTAATGGTGCTGTTGTAAATGAAGTTATACCGTCAATAGATAAATCTATTAATTTTTTATAATTCCATTTTGTTTGACCTGCAGCACGTGGATCTCTATCATATAAAATTTCTTTTTTATTATATCCAATCCAGCTAAATAGGCCTTTTGTGTATCTTTGTGATTCTCTAATTTGTTTTAGAGCTTCAACACAACGTCTATCTAATAATCTGAAGTCTCCAGTATCTTTTTGAATTTCTATTTTTGTTACGCTTTGTAAGGTTTTATAATACATTTTTGATGTAAATTTTTTAAGCCAAGTTTCACCTTTTCTAGATTTTCTTTTTGCATAAACATCATCATAACCTTGTTCCCAATACTTAATCATATCTGGAATAAGCTCTGGTGGATCTTGTAAATCTGCATCTATTATTATTACAGCATCACCTTTGGCATAATCTAAACCAGCAATCATTGCAGTTTCTTTCCCAAAATTTCTTGATAAATTTACATAGCATATTCTTTCATCTTTACTACGCAAATCTTTTATGATGTTTAAAGTATTATCTTTACTTCCGTCATTTACAAAAAGAATTTCAAAATTATAATTTGGAACAGAATCCATTAATTTTGATAATCTTTCATATAACATATTTAAAACATCTTGTTCATTATAAGCTGGAACAAGAATTGTTAATAATTTTTTATTTTCCATAATTTTCCTCCTTTAATGGATACACTTAATATTATAACATATTTTGACAAAATACACAACTTTAGCTTATAATAATGTCATGAGAATTATAAAGGTAAATGATAAATATAACGGAAAAAAGTTGAGTAATTTTATATTTGATAGCTTTGATGGATTAACAAATAACACATTTAACAAAGCTTTAAGAAAAAAAGATATTAGAATAAATGATATTAGGGTTTCTGAAAATAAAACTATATATGAAGGAGATGAAATTAAGGTATATATAGTTGATGAATTATTATTTAAAAATGAAAAAAAACTAGAAATTGAAGTCGTTTATGAAGATGAAAATATTGTGGTATTTAATAAACCTGCAAATATTGAGGTTACAGGTGAAAAATCTGTGGAAACATATGCTGAGAATTTATATAAAAACCAGTTCATTACACCATGCCATAGATTAGACAGAAACACAACTGGACTTGTTCTTTTTGCAAGAAATGAAGAAAGCTTGGAAATATTATTAGATATGTTCAAAAATCAAAAAATAGAGAAACATTATAGATGTGTTGTAGTTGGAATTCCAAAGCAGGAATCAAAAGTTCTTGAAGCATTTCTATTTAAAGATAATAAAAAATCAATGGTGTATATTTCAGATGTACCAAAGACAGGCTATAGAAGAATAATCACTTCATATAAGGTTTTGAAAAAAGATTACGATAAAAATCTAGCTTTGTTAGATGTTGAATTACATACTGGAAGAACACATCAAATTAGAGCACACTTAGCACATATTGGAAATCCAATTTTGGGTGATGGAAAATATGGTATTAATAATATAAATAAAAGATTCAAAGCCACAAATCAACAATTATGCAGTTATAGTTTGAAATTTGATTTTGAAGATGAATCTAACAAATTATCATATTTAAATAATAAAACAATTAAGCTAAAAAAATGTGATTTGTTATAATCATTTATAATAAAGTACAACTTTCAAAACTCCTTTTTTACGAATACTATATGTATAACTAACAAAATTTTAGTAGATAATATACATATGCGTAAGAAAGGGGTTTTTTAATGAAATCATTTTGTATAAAAAATAACAATAAACAAATACTAGATTATCTACTAGCTGAAATTCAAAATACGAATTTAGAAAATACTTATATTTCACAAAATAGGTTTAAATATTACCAAAACATAATAGTGCATTATACAGGAAAAAATGAAAATGTATTTATATACAAGTTATCTGAAATTATAACTAATTGCATTATGAAGTTTTATGAAAAAAACATTGTTAATAGAGTAATAAATTCGGACTATTTTTATTTTGATGTAGGAGAAAAAAAGGTAATAAATAGTAATTGTTATGAACTTTTACATGATGAACAATCAAATGATTTTTTTGTAAGAAAAGAAAAAATTATAAGTTGTTTAGTAGAGTATATTTCTGAACATAAATTTTTTATTCTTGATGGTTTTGTTAATTTTAGATTATTTGAATATCATTCTTTAATTGAAGAATGTGTTGATGTTGCAGTTAATAAATTTATAATAGATAAAGAGTATAAAGAGTTTATTGAATTACTTAGAGGTTATATAAATTCACAGAAAACTAGAACAGGAACAATTCATGTTATCTACTCTAATTCTGAACCAATATTAATGGATGAAAAACAAAATATTTTAGTATATGAAAATCAATTTGAGCATCCAAAATATTTATCAGACATAACATTTTCATCCAAAGATTATTGTTTAAATGCATTATTAAACTTACTACCAAAGAAAATAATTGTTCATTTATTAGTGGATGAAGATGAGTTTATTGAAACTTTAAGACTTATATTTCAAAATAGATTAATGATATGTAAAGAGTGCAATATATGTAAAACATTTACATTATTAAATGTACATTAAATGTTAGTGTAAAATTAAAGTAGGCAAAATGAACATAAAATTTTGTCTACTTAA
>SAMEA3663057__coassemble_114_pt1 | contig 29202 bp, 46 predicted proteins | sample SAMEA3663057__metabat2_high_PE_009 | metagenome-assembled genome bin SAMEA3663057 (sample SAMEA3663057) | pig gut metagenome | biome: pig gut; feature: pig-associated habitat; material: faeces | place: France | collected 2012
AATTAAGTAGACAAAATTTTATGTTCATTTTGCCTACTTTAATTTTACACTAACGCCGCTGATACTTGACGTTTTTAATTTAAAGTGTTAAAATAATAAACATTCACTTTGAAAATATATTACGAAAGGATGAACTTACATGAAGGTAAAAGTGGGTATGAGAGTTCTTAATGCTTTTTATGGAGTAGGGAAAAATAAGACACGGATTCTGTTTTCAGAAATCTTAGGTCATGATACCCTTACTGAGTTTTCAGAAAAGTATGGAACGCTCGAGGATTTGGCTGAGGCTAAGGATACAGAGTTGTTAAATATGCCGGGAATAAGTAAAGAAGTTTTAGCCCAGATAAAGGCTACTGCACAGGCATATTACAACAGACTTATCAAATGGGATACTTTAACAGGAATGCCCAAAGATATTTCTCCTGTAGAAAGAGTTCGCTGGGGTAGGCTTATGGAAGCTGCATCTGTTTATGGTTTATCCATAAATAAGCTTGGTAGAGGCTTAAATCGTTTACCTAAAGATGAAAAGAAGTATATTATGATGCGATTCGGCCTTAATGACAAGCGAAAGATTATGTCTCTTGCCAAAATCTCAAAGGAATTAGATATTCCGGTTTCTGATCTTGATGATTTTGAAGTAAAAGCACTTAATGATTTTACTCAGCTGATGGTGAAAGAAAAATAACATCCTTAAAAAGATTCTGCATAATTGCAGAATCTTTTTTTATGTGACACATTTGAAAGATTTGACACATTTGGGGACGGAGTTAAAATGTGTCAAAATTGAAACAAAAAGGGACAGACATCAATTATGTCCAATTAAGGACGGCTCTGTTTGGAACATTTTTATGTAAAAGCTGTCTAGGAGACTATTAATATCTTTTGAGTAGCTCGTTTGACATTGACTAATAAGTGTTTTGGTAGTAAAATCATTATGTTTTGAAAAGGAGTAAAAATGGATAAAGTAAAAATTATAGAAAAATATAAAAATGAAGAAGAACGATTATTGGTTTCAAAAATATTTGATAAAATAGCACTTGTTGAAAAACAAAATAAGATTCAAGTGACAGATTTTTTATCTCCTGTGGAGCTTAGAGTATCAAAAGATGTGCTTCAATTGTTAGATTATAAAAAGTTTATAATCTATGGTGGAATAGAAAATGCTGATAGAAATGTTATTGTGTTTTATCCAGATAAATTGGAAGAAGTTTTTGAACAAGAAAGATTTGATTATAACAGTGTTTTTAGCTGCATTAGAATTTCAAATTGTTCAGAAAATTATGAACATAAGATATATCTTGGGGGCTGTATTAAGCTTGGTGTGAAAAGAGAGAAAATTGGAGATATAGTTGTATTTGAAAATGGAGCAGATATCATAATTAATAAAGAGATAGAAAAGTTCCTGATTTCAAATTTGCAGCAATTAAATAGATTTAAGAATGCAAAAATAGAAGTGATAAAACTAAACGAAATTACAGAAAAAGTTCAAAAATATAAAGACATGAAAGTTATAGTTTCTTCACTTAGATTAGACAGCGTAGTTGCAGAACTTGCTGGAACATCAAGAAGTAAAGCAGTAGAAGTGTTAAATCAAGAAAGAGTTTTTATTAATTATAAAAATGAAACTAAACCAACAAAATTAGTAGTGGAAAAAGATTTAATAACAATTAGAGGAAAAGGCAAGTTTATTATTGATGAAATTGAAGGAAATACTAGAAGTGGAAGAGTTGTTGCCTTAGTTAAAAAGTTTGTTTAAGAAATGACACAATTGGGGACGGACTCAAAATCGGACACAAATGACACAAATAGGGACGGTTTTTGTGAAATTAAAACGTTTAATTGAGTTAAGAGTGTCCCTAAATGTGTCAAAAATGACACAAAAAAAGACCGTCCCCAAATGTGTCAATTTTAAAAAATTAGTTGCTATTTGAATAAAAATGCAGTATAATATTGCATAAGTATCAAATACTTAAATAACAATATATAAAAAAGGAGGAGTCTTAATGAAAATATACAATTCATTAACAAGAAAAAAAGAAGAATTTATACCAATTGAAAAGGATAATGTGAAGATGTATGCATGTGGAATTACTGTATATGATGATTCACATATTGGCCATGCAAGAGCGTCAATTACGTATGATATGATATGTTGTTATTTAAGATTTTTAGGGTACAAAGTTAAATATGTTAGAAATTATACTGATGTTGATGATAAAATCATAGCTAGAGCAAATGCTTTAAATATGAATGCTTTAGATTATTCAGAAGATAGAATTAGAGCAGCAGAAGAAGTATTTGCAAAATTAGGAGCAGATTTTCCTGATGTAAAATGTAAAGCATCTGAAAACATTGATAATATTATAGATTTTGTAAGTAAATTAATCGAAAAAGGTTATGCATATCCAACTGAAAAAGGTGATGTATACTTTAGTGTAAAGAAATTTAAGGATTACGGTAAATTATCTAATATTAATACAGATGATTTATTAAACGGTGTTAGAAAAGATGTTGAAGAAGGTAAACTAGATCCATTAGATTTCGCAGTATGGAAATCAGCTAAACCAGGTGAGATTACATGGAAATCACCATGGGGAGAAGGAAGACCTGGATGGCATATTGAATGTTCATGCATGGTGCTAAACAATTTAGGTGAAACAATTGATATTCATGGTGGTGGAAAGGATTTAATATTCCCACATCATGAAAATGAAATAGCACAAAGTGAAGCTTTAACAGGTAAACCACTTGCAAATTATTGGATTCACAATGGATTAATCAAAATCAATGGCCAAAAAATGAGTAAATCTTTAGGAAATTCATTAACAATAAAAGAAGCATTAGATTTATATAATCCAGAAGTTGTAAGATATGCAATAGTTTCAAAAAGCTATTCAGCAGATATTGATTTAGGCGAAAGCGAATTCATTCTTGCAGAGAAACACATGTATTATTTCTATAATACAATAAATGCAATTAACAAATTTTTAGCTCAAAACACTGAAATGAAAGAAGTAGCAAATGAAGTTGCTGATAATATTGAAGCTAAATTTAGAGATGCAATGGATGATGACTTTAACACACCAGTTGCAGTTGCTGAATTATTTGCAGATTTTAAATATGTAAATAACTTAATTAAAGACAACAAAGTTCCAGCTGATGAAAAAGCATACATATTAAATAAAATCAAAGCTGAAATAGTAAGATGCTATAATGTAATTGGATTATTTAAAGAAGATGTTCAAGGATTAATTGATGATTTGAAAAACAAATATGTTAATAAATTAGGACTAGACATCAATGAAGTAGAAAACAAAATCCAAGAAAGAACAACAGCAAAAGCAGAAAAGAATTATGAAGTTGCTGATAAAATAAGAAGTGATTTAGACGAAAAAGGAATCATATTAAATGATTCGAAAGAAGGAACAACTTGGGATATTAAAGAATTATATAATTTATAATAAGTAGAGCAATTTGGAAATAAAGTCCCAAATTGTTCTTTTAATTTGAGAAATTTTTAGAATGTTGCTTAAATTTCCCTATTGACATTTTTATCTAATATGTTTTTAATATAATTAATAAGGAAAAACACAGAAATCTCAATAATTGATAATTCAATTTGAGAAAGGGGAGATTTTCGCAATGAAACTCATACTTCCAGATTATGATATCAAATTGGGAGATGGCTTAGCAGAGGTAAAGAACGGAATTCTATATATCTATAAGCCGGGTTCTTTCAAAGATGTTATGTATCAGCTAACTTATTTGATTTATGGAAAAGATGAATGCTTTTTTTGCCATAAAAAATTACGGTCAAATATGTTAGAAATGGATAACGAAAAATATTTTTCGCAAATAACACTGGATCATCTTATTCCACAGGAGTTTGGAGGACCCACTATTACCAATAATTTGAGGCCTGCTTGCAGTGAATGTAATAGCTCAAAAGGTAATATGTATCCAGATGAATTTTTGGAATATAGAAAATACTATAATAAAAAGAGGGACAAGGAGTCGAAAAAGGCAAGAAGAGAGTTTAAGGAATCATTAAGAAACACGCAAGAACAACGTAGAAAAGGCGAAATTGAATCTATTAGTAAAGAATGGTTTACAGATGAGTTAATTCGCAATATTTATGTAAGTTTTTGGATTGCTGAACCTCTTGGAGCAATGTATAAAAAGCAGGAGAGATTCTTGAAAAAATACAAAAGACTCCCTAAGCCAATTGTTGTAAGCCAAAATAGATTTTTACTTGATGGATTTAATACAATTCTACTTGCTAAATATAATTATGGCGAACAAATAAAAATTATAGTGTTAGAAAATGTGATTTTTGTTGGATTTCCTTAAAGAAAAACGTCCGAATTTTTCGGGCGTTTTTAATTGGGTTTAAATTGGGGACGGAGAAAATTTTAAATTTTTAAAATTTTCTCCGTCCCCAATTTAAAAAAATTATTGTAGAAATAAAATAATAAAAAAAGCTAGACAATAATCTTTTTTATTTGTATAATTAAAACATCAGGAAACATGGGAGGTGAAACGAATGAAAAAATTAGTAAAAGGTTCTTTATTATTAATGGTTGTTGCTATTATGCTTATGGCTTTAACAGGTTGTGGTAAAAATAAACTTGTTGCTACTAAATCAAATAGTTCTGAAAACAGTTTATTAGGAGCTTACGACGAAAAAATTGAAATAACTTTCAAAAAAGACAAAGCTGACAAAATAGTATGGACAATGGAATTTGAAGATGAAAGCAAAGCTAAATCTGCTGCTGGATTATACCAAATGGCTTCTTCTGAAATCGAAGGTTTAGAAGTTAAACAAGATGGTAAAAAAGTAGTTTTAAATATGAGTGTTGATGCTTATGCTAAAACAGCTGATATGAAAGATGAAGATTTAACAAGAGATGCTTTCAAAAAAGAATTAGAAGATGAAGGTTATACTGTTAAATAATTTTTTATAAAGAAAAGACATTGAATTTAAGTTCGATGTCTTTTTAATTAGTAAAATTAAATATAAACTATTTAACAGTCTGGATATGAAATTGCTGTATGTTACTATTATAAGGGTTATGAGTAAGTTGGATGTGTTCTATGTTGGAGAGATGACAGAATCCTAAAGATGAGTTTACCTGTTAAGTTATTGAGGAATATCAGGTTGAGGAGTTAAAAAGAATATTGAAGTTTAAGAAAAAGAGAAATGCACCTAAGGACAGGCCTTATGTTGAGAAAATTGAGGAGTATTTGGAAAAACATAAACAGTAATGAAAAATTGACATTTACATAAAATAATAGTATCATAAATACATACACGAAAGGAGTGATAATTATGATTAAAAGTAACATGAGAGTGGTTTTAAATTAATAAATATTAAAACATTCAGTGTTAAATAAAAACATTTGAGGTTATATATTTTTGATTTGAAATCACTTATAGGAGCGGAATAACTAAATAAATCAAAAATAAGGAGAACTGAGAATGAAAGAATATTTGAAAAAAGACGGAAACACCAAAGAGAAAAATGTTGTAAAAACAAATATAAGAACAATGGGACTATTAAACCTTTTGATGGACTTCAAATTATATGGTGCATTTGCAATAATATACTACTCACAAATATCAAACTCAATGATGTTAGGAATGAGTATATTTAGCATAACTATGATAGCAAGTGCAATTTTTGAATTCCCAACAGGAATAATTGCAGATAAAATTGGAAGAAAAAACACAGTTATTATGGGATGTATTAATTCATTAATATATGCAGTAATTCTAGCTGTAACTGGTTCATATGCAGGATTGATATTTGCAGCTATTTTTGAAGGATTAGAAAGAGCGTTTTTCAGCGGTAATAACAATGCTTTTATATATGATACATTAAAGGAAGAAGGAAAAGAGAGCGAGTATAAGCATTATTTAGGAAAAACAAATTCAATGTATTATATGGCAGGAATATTAAGTACAGTGCTAGGAGCGGTTGTAGCATATTTTACATCAATAAGAATGCTGATGATTATTTCAGTAATTCCAAGAATTTTTGAGGTGATTTTATCACTTAGATTGAAAGATGTAAAAAGATATTCAAACGAAGATGAAAATGTTTTTGCACAAGTGAAAAATGTAGTAAAATTAGTTAAGAACAACAAAATTTTAAAAAGACAAATTATTGCAGATGGAATTTCAGATGGAATAGGAGAAGCAACATTCCAATTTAGAAGTGAGTTTTATAAAATGGTATGGCCTATATGGGCTGTTGGAATACCTGGAACATTAGCTAATATTGGAGCTTTTATTGGAAGCTGGTTTAGTGGAAAAATATTAAAGAAATGGGTTAATGAAAAACTGATAATGTTTTCAAACATATTTAGTATTTTATCAAATTGGTTAAGTTTATTAATAAACAACGTAATTTCACCATTTGTAATGATAACTAATTCAATATTTCCAACAGATGTGGCAAAAAGTGATTTATCTCAAAGTTTATATACAGATGAATATAGAAGTAGCATGGGTTCATTAAAATCACTTGTGGCAAGCATTTTATATGCAATTTTTGCAATTCTGGTAGGAGCTATTGCAGATTGGAAAGGAGCAATATTTGCTTTATTTATTTCACAATTTTTGAAATTTATTGTTGTGGGATTATATGGGAAAATTTTTGTTATGAGAAATAAGAGTGTGGAAAGAGGGTGAGTTTTAGAATATGGAAGAAACAACAATTTATTTAATTAGACACGCTGAAACAATTGACGAAAGTGGTATTAGAAATACTGACGAAACAATGCAAGAAATCAATGAAAAAGAAATATTATCAATTGAAGGAGAAAATGCTTCAAAAGAATTAAGTCAAAATAATGAATTAAAAAATATCGATATGCTTTGGAGTAGTAACTATACAAGAGCAAAGCAAACAGCAAAATATATAGCCTCAGAAAATAATATTAAATATAATTTAGATAATAGATTATGCGAAAGAAAGCTGGGAAATATAGATGATTTAGCTAAATTTATGAGTGATAAAGAAACAAGAGATCCATCTCGAGAGCAATTAGCTTTTCCAAATTTCAAAACACGTGATGGTGAAAGTGCAAATGAAACTAACAAGAGAATGAATGAATTTATTAACGAGATGTTAGAAAAATATCCAGGCAAAAGAATTGCTATTGTTAGTCATGGTGGGACGATTAAGTTTTACTTGTTGAGTTATTGTAATGTAAATGAAAGCTTGAACTTGGAGTTTAAGGGAAAAGAATTAAACATTACTTCTCCATGTTTGTTGAAATTGACTTTTATAAAAAATGAATTGCAAAATTTAGAACAAATAGTTTTATAAAAAATAAGAGGTAAAAAATGAAACAGATAGAAATTACTGTGAGATTAGTTGAGAATATAGAGGATGCGATTGCAAAATTAGAAAAAAATGGATTCAAAAAAACGCACGAAAGCGATATTGCTGATATTTATTTATCAAATTTAGATATTGAAATAAAAAGAAAAAATATCCAAGAGTTATTAAAGCATTCAGTTTTGTTAAGAAACATTAAATTTGACGGCAAAGAAATAAAAAAGATAACATATAAAAATAAAGAATTTGACCAAAACGGTGATGTTCTTTCTGAACAAAAGTTTAATATTGACTGTGAAGATTTAATAAATGCTGAAAAATTATTTCGTTGTTTAGGTTTTTATAATCTTATAGAAGTAAAGTATCATGTAATTGCTTTTGAAAAGAATGGAAAAGAATTCGCTTTTCAAATAGTTGAAAATTTAGGAACTCTAATTGAATATGAAAATACTAAAGATTTCACAGATAAATCTATTTTAGATATACAAAATGCTAAAAAAGAAATGTTAAAGGACATTAAAGAATGTAATCTTTGCATAACAGATGAATATGATGTGAAAAAAGCATTTGAACTGATAGAACGAAAATATAAGTTATAATTGCTGAGCAGTAAAGGAGAATAATTAATTATGAATAAAGAAGAATTATTAAAACTAGTAGAAAGTTTAAAATTACCTAAAGATGAGTATTATATTTTAGGTGGTGGTAGTTTAGTCATGTTTGGGATAAAAGATACAACAGCTGATTTAGATTTGTGCGTATCTGATGAATTATTTGAAAGGCTAAAAAAAGAGTATAATCTTGTAAATAAAAATGAGTGTGGATTTTATAGTATTTCAGATGTTATAGAGATTATACCAAATCCTAAAGAAGAATTTACTTGTGAAGTAATAGATGGATATCAAGTTGAAGAATTAAGAAGAATACTTGAATTTAAGAAAAAAAGAAGAGCTCCAAAAGATATGCCATATATTGAAAAAATAGAAAAATATTTAGAAAAAAACAATAACTAACCTGATTTTTGTGTAACTAGAAAGTATTATGAAATTGATTAATCTGACAAAGTCCAGAATATATAATTAATATAGGTCAGATGCTAAAATTTATTCTAAAAACTTATAGGAGGTATTCTAATTGTTTTCATAAGAAAACTTGTAAAGATGTTCATGAGGCTGCAACTGGCTAAGACTAAAAAAAGACATTGAAATTAATCAATGTCTTTTTTGGTGCCATTCCGCAACAGGTATGCGAAAAATCACACAGTTATTTATCATTTTATAAATTCAATTTACTACTGCTAATTTAACATAACCTTCTGATTTTTGCAAGTGAAATTTTAAAGATTTATTGTAATTAATCTTTTCAATGTTATATTATCATAGAAGAATAAAAACAAGACACTCAAATTTATTATTGAGAGTCCTGTTTATTAAGTTAGTTTTTATTAATATTTCCTTAACGGTGGTGGTATTATTGGTTTACGAAGTCTTTCATCATTTTTTTAACTTCACAATCCACACCACAATCTGAATTATACCCAAAAAGTAGAGTTCACATTAGGGTGCGTCTTTCATTATACCTATCTTCATATCACATTATTAAAATAAATCTTTGATTTAAATTTTGCTTGAAAAATAAAAAATAATATGGTAAGATAAATATATGTTTAATAATCTAAACAAAAAAATAAAGTGGAGGTTTTAGTTTTATGAAAAGTAAAAAAATAATAATTGTATCAATTTTTTTAATTGTAATGGCAGTATTATTAACAGGATGTGAAAGTCGTAGTAGTAAGTCATATACTTATGATGTTGAAACAGGAGACAAAATCGAAATAAAAATGAACACAACTGGTGGATATGATATGACATCAAAGTTACCAATAAAATTTTCTAAAGATGATGAAGTGATATCACAAGGTGCATTTGGAAAAGAAAATGTTTATGATTTATATTATGATAGATTAAAAAGTGATTCAGATGTAAATTTGATAGAAGAAAAGAGTAAGGATAATATAAAGTATTTCTTTTATGAATATAAGGGTAGTGAATACAATTATATAATAAAAATAAAGGATTCAGATACATGTTTTATATTAGCAAATAATGTAAGCAGAAAATCAGCTCAAGAAATATTTGAAAAATTAGAATTTGAAGTGAAATAGATTTTATTGTTATTTTATTGTTATATGAAAGGAAGTTGTTTTGGGACATCTTCCTTTTTTTTATGATGGAGATTGAAAATTCGGAAGTGTTATATAAATATATGATAGGTTAAAGTTTAATACTTTTGCAATTAGCCGGCTGAAAGCTAGTATTATGTAATCGTAGAAATGTATATTGTGTTATGAGCTTCGCCCCAACTACGTACAGAGAGTAATAAATTTTCCTTGTAATGTTTGAAGTTCCGGTTGTTTAAAAGAAGTAGCTAGTTTAGTTTCTTATTTTAAAATTAATGAGGGTTTACAAGTCAAAAATTTATAACTCTCTGTAACTAGTCGGTCCCCACCTTGACTTCGCTTCATAACACAATATACATTTCTACGATTACATAATACTAGCTTTCAGCCTACTCTACAATAGAAATTGTTGAATGGTAACTATGATAGTAAATTTTATTTCAAAAAATATTGACATAATATAACTAAAAATATATAATACTAACCTATAGAGAGATACCTGTTCCCATTCCGAACACAGAAGCCAAACTCTAGAATTTAGTTGAAAGTAATAGTTTAGTGTAAAAACTATATAATATTAAAATTCAACAAAATATAAAAATAGAGGAGGAAGAAATATGGATAAGGAAACATTTTTAGAAGAGGAAAAAAAGCTAAAAATTACGGTAGACAAGATTATTGAAGAAGAAGAAAATATTCAAAATACTTTAAGTAAAATGACTATGCAGTATGACATGGAAAATTTGGCAAAAGGGCTTGTGTTACAGATGTATGTAAACAAATTAGACAATATGAAAAAATTAAAAAACACGCCATATTTTGCAAGAATGGACTTTCAAGAAAATAATAAAAATAAAGAAACTTTCTATATAGGTAAACTATCAGTTTTAGATAGTAAAACCTTAGAGCCAATAGTAGTTGACTGGAGGGCTCCAATTTCAAATTTATATTATGAAGGTAAAATTGGTAAGGCTAATTACAATGTTTTAAATGAAAAAATCGAAGGAGAAATTTTCTTAAAAAGGCAATATATTATTGAAAAAGGAAGATTAAAAAAATATGTCGATATTAATGTTACAGGAAATGACGAATTATTACAAAATGCCTTAGAGGAAAAAGCAGATGATAGGTTAAAAAATATAGTAGCAACAATTCAAGATGAGCAAAACAAAATAATTAGAGCACCAATAAATTCCCCATTAATAGTTCAAGGTGTTGCAGGTAGTCGGAAAAACTACGATTGCATTACATAGAATTGCATATTTAATCTATAATTATGAAAAAGAATTCAGACCTGATGAATTTATGATTATAGCACCAACTAAATTTTTTCTAAACTATATTTCCAATATACTTCCAGATTTAGGAGTAAATGATGTAAAACAATATACTTTTGAGGATTTTGCCTATAATGTTATTGGCAAAAAGTTAAAAATTTCAGATAATAATGAAAAACTTGTAATGATTGTAAATAATGAAATAGATTCAGAATACAAAGAAAATATAGATGTTATTTTACAGGAATCAAAATTTAAATCATCAATTAGATTTAAGAAAATAATTGATAAATATTTAAGATATATTGAAAATAATTATATTCCAAAAGCAGATTTTTGTTTTAATGGGTATATAATAATGGATTACAAAGAGATTAATGAATTGTTCACAAGCACATACAACATGTATAATTTTGCGATGAGAATTAATGAAATAGAGAAAAATTTGATATATGAATTTAGAAAAAAATCAGATAAAATTGTAGAGGAGTTAAAATTAGAAAGAAGTAAAGCAGTTGAAAATTTACAAGGAGAGAAGCGTATAAAGGTTTATGAGGAATATGAGAAAAAAATTTATTTAATTGAAAAAGACTATAAAAAGATTGTAAAAAATTATTTAAAACAATTACATAATAAAACATGTATAGATTATTATAAAGATTTTTTAGAGAATTATCTAGTTGTTTTAGATAATAACAAAGAGGTTAATATAAATGAAAATTTAAGTCAATTTGAGGATAATAGATTAAATGAAAAATCAAATCAATTTGAGGATAATAGATTAAATGAAAAATTAGATAAATTTGCAGATAACGAATTAAATGAAATAATAAAATATTTAAAAAAATCAACATTACGAAATTTAAGTAATAATGAAGTTACATTTGAAGACTTAGCACCATTAATGTATTTGCAATACAGAATTGCAGGAATTAAAGAAAAATGTAAAATCAAGCATGTTGTAATAGATGAAGCACAAGATTATGGTGAATTCCAATTTGATGTTTTGAAAACTATTTTAAATAGTAATTCAATGACAATTTTAGGGGATATTGCGCAAGGAGTTCATTATTATAGAGGAATAGAAAACTGGAAAAGGTTTATTGATGTAGAATTTAATGATACAAATGTTACATACACTACTTTACATAAAACATATAGAACTACAAAGGAAATTATGGATGTAGCTAATTCTATAATTAATAAATTGCCTAAGTACGAAAAAGAATTTATTGTTTTGGGTGAACCTGTTATAGATAGAAAAAATTCTATAAATATTCAAAAACAGGATAATATGAAAGAACTTATTATGTCTGTAAATTCAAGAGTTGATGAATATTTGAAGAATAATTATAAATCAATTGCAATTATTGGAAAAGATATGAAAGAATGCAAGGAAATATATAAGGAAATTGCCAAATTAAGAAATGATGTTAAATTAATTCAAGGTAAGGATTCAGAATATAATGCTGGTATTTCAATAGTACCATCATATTTGGCAAAAGGACTTGAGTTTGATTGTGTAATTATTGCAAATGCTAATAAGGAGAATTATGGAAATAGTAGTTTGGATATAAAATTGTTATATGTTACTATTACTAGGGCTATGAGTAAGTTGGATGTGTTTTATGTAGGAGAAATGAGTGAATTGTTGGCTGTATAGATTGGATGCACAAAAGAAATCTCACAAAAAAGAGCAGTTCTTAAAGTTTAAGAACTGCTTTTCAAATTGGTGCGGATGACCAATTACATTTCAGTCTCTATTCTTACAGCCATCTGCAATTCTACCTATTTATTTTAAATAATTAATGCAATCTTAATGCAGTAGATAATTTATGCCATTTTTTCTAATTCTTGTTTAATATATTCAAGAGAAACTGATGTGTATGTGCTCAATGTTTCTTCACTATCTTCTGTATGACCAACAATAGCTTTAATAACCTCAACAGGCACGTGATTTTCACGACATCTAGTAATAAAGGTATGTCTTAATCTATGTGTATGAAGGCTATCAGTAGTAATTTGATATTTAGCATTTAATCTATCTAAAAAAGAATTAACAGTATTATCACAAATTATAGAGTTCTTTTTATAATCATAGAACAATAATCCATATATATTTGTGATTTTTTGATTCAATAATTCTATGATAATTTCCCTTGCTCTCGGAGTCATAGGGAAGGTTCTGATTCCAGTATCTTCTCCTGTCTGCTTATTATATGTTTTAGTATGTTCTCCTAAAATTCTTTTTTCAACTCGCTTTTTATTTTGTAATGTAAAAGAACGAGTAATTGTCCTGTAAATGGTAATAGTGTTATTTTCTAGATCAATACAATCTTTAGATAACGCTAATATTTCTCCGATTCTTGCTCCAAATTCAAGCTGTAATTCAATAATATATCTCATAAGCTTGCGTGTAATTTTAGGTAATACTTCTCGCAACTTTTTCTCCTCTTCAATAGATAAAGCTTCAATTTTTTTAGGCTTTATAACGGAAATTGGTTTCTTTAAAGTTTCGTCGTCCATTGGATTAAAGATAATTTTTCTTCGAGAAATTGCAATCTTAAATATTTTATTAATTTGAATCCATATTTTATCAATTGAATTTTTAGAATATTGTCTAATTTGTGATTTTGATTTTTCAATGTCATCAGCAGAAACCTCTGAAACAGGTTTACAAATCCAATTACTACAAGTTTTCTTTATTTGATTTAATGTATCTAAATCTCTCATATAAGTTCTATCGCTTGTAATACCATCAATATGTTTTTGGTCGATATATTTTTCTAAAATAGACAAACATGTATCTTTGCATTTTTCAATGTGTGTTCCTGCATTTATCTCAGCAATTATGGCATTAAATTTCTTTTTGAAATCACTAGCTTTTTCATTTTTCTTTTGAGTCATTGTTTTTCTACTACCATTATAATAATATTGTCCAACCCATTTTTGTAGAGTTTCAGAGAAGTATAAAGTTCCTTCTCCATTTCCTTTTACTTTTTTTCCCATAATAAATTCCACCTTTCTTTTCTTACAAATATTTATAATTCGCTTTACAAAAGATAGAATTTAATATATAATGTAATAAGCAAATATTATAAAATATTTGTGCCTTTTAGATGTAGTGTGTGATTACCAGTCGTCGCACTACATCATTTTTTATATTCAATAGAGATTAATTTTCCTATTATAGTATTATCTTTAATATCATTACCAAAAATAAGATTAATCTTTCCTTTAGTTAATGTAACTAAAACATCGTCCTTTTTATAATCTTCCATTATTTGAATTAAGTATCTTTTTGGATCTTCTTCATAATAAAAGTATTGATAATCTGTATCCAAAGACAATATATTACTATGCACGCCATTATAGTTTTTAATAGCAAATAAATTGTCTTTTGTAATATCTTTTATTACTGGAATATCATATATAACACTTTTGGGAGTTACTATACTATTCATAGGAACATCAACACCCATTAGCCATAAAGGATTTACTTGAAGTTTGTTAGCAATTTGAATGATACGTTCTGGTTTTGGGTTATCTCCACGATGAACATATCTGTTAATTAAGCTTTTAGATAATCCAACTAAATCAGAGAAATCTTTTTGATTTAATCCAGATATTTTTATAGCTTCAATCAATCTGTTTTGGAATGTATCTACTATTCTATATTCCATAATTTTTCCTCCTTTGAGCACATGATAACATATTAGTTACCTTTTGTCAACTATAAAATAAAATTTTTTTGAAATAGTATTGACAATGATAAAATGTTTTGATAATATAATGTCAGTTACCAAAAGGTAACCACAAAAGAAAGGAGGAATGTATATGATTACGATAGCTTTTGATTACACATTACTCAGAGAAAGAATACTAGAAAAGTTTCCAACATTAAAAAGCTTTGCTAATGCACTAGAACTACATCCGATGTCATTATGGAGAAAGCTAAAAGGAGAAGCAGATTTTACAGCTTCAGAAATATCACTAGCATGTTTTTTGTTGGAAATTAAAGAAAAAGATATTGCAAAATATTTTTTAGAAAAGAAGTAACAAAGGAGGAAACGATATGGAAGAAAAGATTTATGAAGTATTGCAAGACATTAAAAATCAATTAGAAATAATTAACACTGATGAAAAATTAAAACTTTATACAATTGATGATATTGTAGAAGTGACTGGAATAGGACACGCAACAGTTTATAGTTTTTTTAACAATAAAAATAAGTATCCAACATTCCCAGGATTTAAGGCTGGTAAAAAATATCTTGTGGAAGTTAAGAAATTCAATAATTGGATAGCAAATTATTATCAACAATAAAAGGCAGAAATATTTTATAATAGGAGGAATTTAAGGGAAGGAAGAGACGTATTTGAAGAAGAACGCTATTTGTTAGATAAACAAGAGCAGGATGTTAAACATTATTGTGCTGAATGTGGAAGAGAAATGTATGAAGGAGACACCGCATTTTATGACAATACGGATGGATTGTATATTCATGAAGAATGCTTAAAGGATTATGTTCAAAACTTCAATTTATATGAAAGAACGATTGGAGATGAGAACTATGAATAATGAAGATAATTCAAACCAATTAGAAGAAGTAATTCAAAAGTATTCTATGGAACAATTAGTATATGCGATTGCAATAAATGAAGAACAAATAAAGCAATCACAAGTAGAGAGAAAACTACTTTTAGAAGAGGCAAAAAGAAGATTAAGAAAATAATGGAGGTATTTTAAGGGAAGAAATTAAAATTAGAACTTTAAAACCTAATGAGATTGAAATTAGGGTAGCACAAGTTACAAGTAAAGGTGTTCAACTTTTATTATACAAAGACTCTAGGTGCGACAAGAGAATATTAGATGAAACGTTTGGAGTAGGTGGCTGGAAAAACCATTACATGGAGATTAAAGGTAGATTATTCTGTGCGATAGAAATATACGATCCAGATAAAAAAGAATGGATTGAAAAAATGGATTGTGGAGTTGAAAGTTTTTCGGAGAAAGAAAAAGGGGAAGCTTCTGACGCATTTAAAAGAGCAGGATTCAATGTTGGTATTGGCAGAGAGTTGTATACTAAAATATTTATTTTTGTACCTTGCAAAACAGTTAAGAATGAAAAAAACAAATATGAAATGGAAGATAAATTCTTAAAATTCAATGTAAAAGATTTAAAAGTAGATGAAGAAGCAGAAAAAATAACAGAATTAACAATTGAAGACAGCAACGGAAATGTGGTTTTTGTATATCCATACAATAAAAAAGCTCCACTTAGCATTCCTAATAATACACCTAAAGTGGAATCACAACCTAAAGAAAATAAAACAATTGAAACAATCACAGAAGCACAAAATAAATTGTTATATATGAGAGCAGACAGAAATGTCGATTTGATAGCACAAGTTTGTAAAAGTTATGGTTACAAATCAACTAAAGAAATTGAAAAAAGTAAATTTAATGAGATATTAGAAAAAATAGATAAACTAAAATTACAAGGAGGTTCAAATTAAGGATTAATTTAAAAGACAGTGAAATTAAAGTATATAAAGATGGTAAAGGTGGTTATAAAACATACTTACCAATCAAAGAAACAAATGAAGACGGAGAAGAAGTGTCTATATTTTATTCTAAAAAAGTTAGATTCAAGAAAGATATTAAACCTAAACATAAAACTAAAATAAAAATAAACAACGGTTTTATTTCCCCATATAGATTTTTAACAACAGATGAAGCAGGAGAAGAAAAATATATTTATGGCGATTCATTATTTGTTTTGGATTTTGAAATACTAGAAGAAGGAACAGACGAAGAACCACAACCAAGAGAATACAAGAAAAAAGAAGATAATGAAGATGGATTTAGTATTTCTTTCGATGACGATTCTGATTCATTGCCTTTTTAATCTTAAACAGCAAGTTATATTACTTTGATATAAAAAACGAAATATGGCGAACCTCACGTCAATTTTAGGCATATAAAATTGGAGGTATTATGGAAGATAAAATAGAGTTAGAAGGAATATTTGAGCAAGGATATGGAATTATATCTAAATCAGTTATGAAGATGAAGGATTTACACATTATTGCAAAAGGTATTTATTCTTATATATGTAGTTACTCTGGAAAAGGTAAAGACGCCTTTCCTACAAGAGAACATATATGTAATGATTTAGGAATTTCAAAAGATACACTTACTAAGTATTTACAAGAACTAAAAGAAAAAGGATTGTTGAATGTCAAACAAGAAAAATCAGAAAATGGGAAGTTTAATCACAATGTATATTCGGTTAACATTACTATACCGTGTCATAAAATAACCGACACGGGTGATTTAGGAGCCGTGTCCTATTTGACCGGACACGGTGAGATGGTCACTAATAATAACAATATAAATAATAATATATATAGTGCAAATGAAATTGCACCAGAGACACCTTTACCAGAAAAAGATACTAAAGCAGATGACTTTGAGAAGTTATGGAACATATATCCTTCTAAGAAAGGAAAAGCAAAAGCTTTTAGTAGTTATTGTAATTGGATTAAAGGCAAAAAATATATGAATAAAACTATGAAATTAACAAACGCACAAATGTGGTATGCAATAAAAAAATACACAAAAGAATGTGAAGCAAATAACAGATTCTTTCAAAATGGTTCTACATTCTTTAATAACACAATTGTTGAATATGTGGAGTTTAAAAATGATTAATATAAATGAAATAAAATCAGTACTAACTCCTTTAATAGTAGCTCAAAGATATTTAGGACAACCTGTTAAAAGAGAAAATGAAAAAATATGGTATAAAAGTCCTTTTAGAAACGAACGAACAGCTAGTTTTGTAGTATCAAATGAAAAAGGAATACATGATTTTGGTTCATCAGAACATTATGATATTTTTAGTTTTATTCAAAAATTATATAATTTATCTTTTTCAGATAGTTTGAAATTTCTGATAAAAGATTTTGGATTAGAAGTTAATGAAACAGTGTCTTTAAGCAGAAAAAAAATTGAATTACTAAAAGAAGAACAAAAACGAAAGAAATTGTATAGAGATAATGTGAAGAAATGGTACAACAATACATTTGTTATTTTATGTTCTTACAGTACAAAAATAAAAGATGAAATATCACATAATCCATTTGATGAAAATTTATACAATTTAGATTTTAAAATTAATTTATATATTGAAATGTTTATAAATGCAAGAACATTTGAGGATATGGAATTTTTATATAAAAACGAAAGAAAAGAGGTAGATAAACTTGGGTTTACGTATGAGTGAGTTCACAAGGGAAATAGAAAATGAAAAGCCTTTATATTACAAGTTTTCTGATTACGAATACAATACCAACTCAAAAGAAAGAGTTTTATCAGGAATAGAACAATTAGATTATATGATTAAAGGTTTCGAATTAGGATGTATAACAATTTGGACTGGTCAAACTAATGCTGGTAAATCAACAGTAATGACTATGATCACAAAGCAAACCATTTTACAAGGAGAAAAAGTTTTCTTCTTTAACGGAGAACAAACGAAAGATGATTTTAAAAATAATCTTTATAAGCAAACGGTAAAGAAAGAAGATATTTATGCAAAACAATACAAAGACACAATAGTAAATGATTACTATGTTAAAAGCTCTCAAATTGCAAAATTAAACGCTTTATATGGCAACAATATATTCGTATATAACAATGATGGTAAAAGAGATATTAACACTATTTTGGTGGCAATGGAAGAGGTTAGAGTTAAAGAAGGCGTTAGAGTGTTTATATTGGATAACTTTATGCAGATAGATACATTGTCATCTGATGAATACAGAGAGCAAAAAGACATTATGGAGAAATTAAGAACTTTTGCAGTAAATAAAAATGTACATATTCATTTAGTAGCACATCCAAGGAAAACAGATAAATCGGCATTAAGGCTTACAATTTATGATGTTTTAGGAAGTAGCAATTTAGTAAATAAAGCCTATAATGTTATATCAATTATAAGAGTAGATAACCTTGATACAAGTAGTAATGAATATGAAAAATTAACAAAAGATATGTATAAAGCACGATATGACATAACAGGAACTAGTACGATACTAGAAATATTAAAGACAAAAGGTGTTTGCTGTGGATTAGTTGGATTAGTTTATGACAAAGTAACAAAAAGCTTTACCGAGCAAATGCAAATGACAGATTATGAATCCAAAAAAGTACAACAAATGCAAATACAGCCTAAAGATGAATGCCCATTTTAGGAGGAAAGTTTATGAGTGAATTAAAGTGTTTTAAAGAATTGTATAATCATAATCTGGCTAGATATTATAAGGGCTGTAATTACTTGATAGAACATCCGGAACAAACCGAAAAATGGTTTAATTTATTACAGTCAATATTAGAGGATATGAATATTTATTTAGAAGAAATAGCAAAAGAACAAGAATTAAATGACGATGAAGTCTTAAATGGCTTTAAGTTATAGGAGGCAAAAACAGGAAAGAAGTAGAGTTTATTTTAGAAGGAAAACCAGTAGGAAAAGGAAGACCTAGATTTACAAGTAGAGGCGGATTTGTTAGAACATATACGCCAAATACTACAGCACAATATGAAAAAGACGTTGTTAAAGCTTTTAATATTCAATGTAGTATTAACGAAGAAGATCTTTTAAGAGAAATACATATTGAGATAGAAGCCGTATTTGAACCGCCAAAAAGTACTTCTAAAAAAGAAAAAGTAAGGTTATTGAATGGCGTGGGATATATGCATAAACCAGATGCTGATAATATTGGGAAGATAATATTAGACGCATTAAATGGAATTGCATATGCAGATGATAATCAAGTAACACAATTAAATATAAAAAAGAACTACGGTAGTAAAAGTTGTATAAAAGTAAAAGTAATTTATTTAGGAGAGTGATTTTATGATAAATAAAACAGTAAATATAGATGATGTTTGCAGATATGGATATTATGATGAAGCAGGACAAAAAGTACTTGTTTTAGATGAAGAAAAATTAAAAAAGTTATTAGATGTTAAAGAAATAAGATTGGAGTAAAGATAAAGGGAATATAAAAAACAAACTGAAAAAAGAGATAAGTTTCAAGAACAAAGCTTGGAATTAAGAGAAATGCAAGAAAATGCATTTGAAGAATATAAGAAAAAACTACCAAATTTATTAGAAACAAGAATTGAAGCATTGTCAAAAGAATTGCATAATGGAAATCCAAACTCTAAATTAAGTGAATTAGAAATTAATTTTCTGTTACGACAAGGTGGAAAAATAACAAAGAATTTTAAATATACAGCTGCTGAATTGGAGATAATATTCGACTATTATCAAGAGGCAATGACCGAAATTAATAAAAAACAAATATTTCCACCAACTAAGAAAAACTTTTGTGCATTTGCTGGAATATCATCATCAACATATGATACGTATTTACGTTCTCCAGATGACGCTAAAAGAGAAGTAATGCTTATGATAGATGATTATATCACGGATACTACTCTTACATTAGCTCAAAATGGAAAAATAAGAGAAATTACAACTATGTTTAGAGGAAAAACAGAACATGGAATGGTTGAAGCAAATGCACCAGTAGTAATTGAACACAAAACGGGGGTTGATTTTGACACTATTGCAAGTAGAATTGAAGCAATCAAAAGAGCCGAAAGTCAAAAGAGCATTCAATTAAAACCTAATAAAGATGGAGTATATGAGGTGATGGACGAATGATAAATGTTTTAAGTTTAATCCCTTATGGGGAAAATAACAGAATAAGCAAAAAAGAATTAATGGCAAAGACAAAACTTAATGAGCAACAATTAATGGAAGAAATACAAAAGATAAGAAAAGACAATATCATATTGTCAGATACCAAAAAAGGTGGATATTGGCGACCAAAAACAATAAAAGAATTAATGCCAATATATGTGCAAACAGTAAAGAAATTAAAGGAAAATGGAGAATTATATAACTTAATAATAAAAGAAAGAGATTTGATAAAAGAAAGAGGTAAATAAATGAGAAGTTTAATTTTAATGAGAGGTGCACCAGGAGCTGGAAAATCAACCTGGATAAAAAATCAAGGACTAGAGGCTTATACCCTTAGTCCTGACAATATAAGAATGTTAATACAATCACCTGTTTATAATGTTGAAGGTAAAAAAGTTATTAGTCAAAATAATGAGTTAAAAGTATGGGAAGTTTTATTTGAACTGTTAGAGGAAAGAATGAAAAATGGAGAACTAACAATAATAGACGCTACAAATAGTAAAACAAGTGAAATGAATAGGTACAAGGATTTAGCAGCTGAATATAGATACAGAATATTCATAAAAGATATGACTAATATTCCATTAGATATGTGCAAGGTTCAAAACTTATCAAGACCAGAGCATAAACATGTACCAGAAGAAGCAATTGAAAAGATATATTCAAGATTTGCGGGTCAAAAAGTACCAAGTGGAATCAAACCAATAGAAAATATTGAGGACATTTACTATAAGCCATTAGATTTGTCAGAATATAAAGCTATCAATTTTATTGGAGATATACATGGATGTTATACAGCTTTAATGGAGTTATTAAAAGAAGGAATAAAAGAAGACGAATTTTACATCTTTTGTGGAGATTATGTAGACAGAGGAGTAGAAAATGCAGAAGTATTGAATTACTTAATTGATATATGTAATAAGAAAAATGTGTTATTACTTGAAGGAAATCATGAAAGATATATTTATGAATATGCACATGACATAAGAACACATTCAAGACAGTTTAATGAAGTAACTCAATATGAATTAATGCAAAAAAGAGTTAGTAAAAAAGAGCTTAGAAAATTATATAGTAAAATTGCACAATGTGCTTATATTACATATCATGGTCAAGAATTTTTAGCAACTCACGGAGGAATAAGCAAAATAGATAAAAACTTAATATACAATTGTACAGATAGCTTTATAAGAGGAGTTGGTAAATATGAAGATATGGTAGCTGTTACAGAAACATTTGCTAAAAATCACCCTAATATTATTCAAGTATTTGGTCATAGAAACGTAGAAGACAATGATATTAAGATTAACAACAACGCTTATTGCTTAGAAGGTAGTGTTGAAAGGGGCGGATATTTAAGAAGTATTAGAGTTACACAACTTGAAAATACGCTATTAAAAATAGAGCCAATTGCAATAAAAAATAATGTAGTTAAAACCAACGAAAACATTATAGATTATGAAGAAAAGAAAGAATTAGATGTTGAAACTTTAATAGATAGATTAAGAGAAAGCAGATGGATACAAGAAAAGAAATATGAAAATATATCAGCATTTAATTTTAATCGTGGAGCTTTTGAAGACAAAATATGGAATGATATTACTATTAAAGCTAGAGGATTATTCATAAACACTAACACTAAAAAGATAGTAGCTAGAGCATACAATAAATTTTTCAATATAAATGAAATGTCATCAACAAGAATAAATGTTTTAAAAAATAATCTTAAATTCCCAGTAGATGTATATGTAAAATACAATGGATTTTTAGGTATATTAGGATATGATGAAGAATCAGACCAATTACTAATAAATTCAAAATCAAAAATAGATGGTGATTATGCTGATATATTTAAGAATATATTGGAAAATTCTGGAGTAGATTTAGAAGCAATAAAATCGTTTTTAAAAGAGAATAATTACTCAATGGTATTCGAGGTTATTGATCCACAAAAAGACCCACATATCATAAAATATGATGAACCAACGGTAGTTCTATTAGATGTTATAAAAAATACAATTGATTTTGAAAAAATGGATTATGATATGTTAAAAGCTTTAGGAACAAGATACGGATTTAAAGTTAAAGAAAAAGCTATTACATTAAAAAGCTCACAAGAGTTCTTTAATTGGTATTATAAAGTCATAGAAGATGGCTATAAGTATTTCGGAGAAGAAATTGAAGGATTTGTTATAGAAGACAAGAACAACTTTATGGTAAAAGTAAAATTAGATTTCTATAAGAAATGGAAACAATTAAGAGGAGTTCTAACAGCCACTAAAAGATATGGATATGTAAAAAGAACAGGAGCTTTAGATGATAAATTAAGCAATGATTTTTATAATTTCTGTAAAGAACACAGAGAAGAATTACCAGAAAATATAATTGAAGCAAGAGATATGTTCTATAACTTGTCGAATTATGTCGAATAATGTCATAAATTGTCATGTTTTGTCATAAAAAAGTTTATATTAACCTATTGATTTTGATAAAGCAATATGATATCCTCCTTTTATAAAATATAGAAGGAGGATTTAATATGAAAAAACAAAGTACAATTAAAGGGCTATTGATTTTGGTAACATTAGTAATGATGATTATGGCATTATCAGGGTGTGGTGAAAGCAAAACAGCAAGCAATAGTACAAATGCACAAAATTCAGCAACTAAACAATTAAATGCAGAAGAAATTGTTAGTAAAATGAAAAGTGAAAATTCAAACATAGGAAAATTAGTGGTATATACAGAAGATACAGACTTAAACAAATTATTAGGAAGACCTGGACAATATACTTCTAAAGTAGGATTTGAAGACAAAAGATTAGAACAAGTAAATGCTAACAATGAATTTTTAACAGAGGAAGAAAGAAAAGAACCAACTGGAGGAACTGTAGAAGTTTTTGACAATGAAAAAGATATGCTTAACAGAAAAAAATATATAGAAAGCTTTTCAACAAGTTCTATGTTTAGCCAATATGTATATTCAAAAGGAAATGCATTGCTAAGAATTGATGGTAAAATAACACCTACTCAAGCAAAAGAGTATGAAGAATTATTTAATAAAATAGTAGAATAAATTGAAAGACTGGAGGTAAAACCAGTCTTTTATTACATTAAAAAACATAACAAATTTGTTAGAACAAATTTTCGCATTTTCTATTGACTTTTTATAAAAGTTGATATATCATAAGGACAGTTAAATAAAAAAGAGCTTATAAATGAGTCCAACGCCAATCTTTCTCACTTATAAGCCAAAACATTATTACAACACATATGTATTGCATTTCGTCTTTGACTAAATAATAACATATATGTTAACTGGTAGTCAAGACTAAAATGTGATTTTTGTGTAAAATTTAAGAAATCATGTAATAGTTTTGACTATTTTTGTGCTTTATTGAAAAAGTTTCTTAGAGCCACAAGAATTACAAAACTTTTTGAAAAATTTTTAAAAAAAGTATTGACATGTTTATTAGAGAATGATATACTGCAATCAGTCAGAAGGGAAGGAGTGATAAAAATTAAAACATTAACATTAAGACTTGATGACGATTTTCATAAAGCATTAAAGATAAAATGCATAGAAGAAAATACAGACATGAGCAATTATATAATTAAACTTATAAAAAAAGATATGAAATATCCATTAAGTAAGGACGTAGAATTAAAAAAATAAAACTTGCATATAGTGATAAGTTTGCCGACCAACACTATATACAAGCCCAGAAACTCTACTCGAAAGTAAAGGTGTAAACTACTTACATAAGTAGTTCTTGGTTATTATATCACAATAGCACCTGAAATTTCAAGTAGAGAGATGAAAATATTTGAAAGTTTGAGGTGTTTTTATTATGGATTCAATGAAAATTAAGAAAATTCTAAACAATGCAATTAAGAGATGGAATGGAAACAATGCAATAAGAGCACAAAATTACATTTCTTATGCAATTCAATATTACAAATTAAATTCTTATGAAGTCAAGTATTTATATTCTAATTTCGATAAATACACTTCAAAACACCCAAGCAATTATGATTTAGAAGTAAGTTTTACTATTAACGGAGTAAAAGTTGCTTAAAGGAAGTTGAACGAAAGATTTTATTAATAAACGGAGGAATTTTTATGAATAATGAATTAACTATATTTGAAAATGAAGAATTTGGAAGAATTAGAAGTGTAATGGTAAATAACGAACCATATTTTGTTGCAAAAGATATTGCGGAAATATTAGGATATACAGATACAAATCAAGCTATAAGAAAACATGTAGATGATGATGATAAGCTAACCCGTAATTTCGACGGGTCAGGTCAAAATAGAAGCATGATAGTAATAAATGAGTCTGGAATATATGCACTAATATTCGGAAGTAAATTACCAAATGCTAAAAGATTTAAACATTGGGTAACAAGTGAAGTATTACCTTCTATAAGAAAACATGGAGCATATATGACAGAACAACGTATAGAAGAAATTATATTAAATCCTGATACAGTAATTAAATTAGCACAAGAACTAAAAGCTGAAAGAGAAGAAAAAAAGAAATTAGCAGATAAAATTGAATTTGATAAACCAAAAGTAACATTTGCAAATAGTGTTGTTGCAAGTCAAAGATCTATTCTAATAAGGGAACTAGCAAAATTATTAAAACAAAATCACATAGATATAGGTCAAAACAGATTATATATATGGTTAAGAGAAAATGGATATATAGTAAAAGGCTCAACAGAACCAACACAAAAAGCAATGAATTTAGAACTTTTTGAAGTAGAAGAACAAGTCTATTATGTGAAAAATGCCCCAAGAGTAAATTTCACAACAAAAGTTACGCCAAAAGGTCAATTATATTTCATAAATAAATTAATAAAAGAAAGGGACTATGCAAGAGGGTAATCCTCTTGTGTAGATAAAAGGTGAATATCATGAGAAGAAAAAATAAAAAAGTAAGTAAGCTAGTAAATAATCAAAAGGTAAACAACTTTATAGTAAGAATGATGACTGGTAAATCTTATGATGAATTTATAGAAGAAAATACAAAAGACATGTTTTTATATGAGAAAAAAGAATTTATAAAAAATCTAAATTGTGTATTGAAGCAAATGTCAAAAACGATTAGTAAGGAGGTATTTGCTAATGTTTGATAAGTTAAAAAGAAAGTTAGGATATGTAAAATTAGATGAGATTAAGATTTATAAAGAATTTGAAGAACATAAACCTGGATGGGCAAAAATGATGGAAAAACATATATATTATGGTACACATGGGAAATTTGAACAACCAATAGTACTTAATAAATTAAATTATTTAGAAGATGGTTATACATCATATTTAATAGCAAAAGAACTTAGATTAACATGGGTTAAAGTAAAAAGAATATAAAGGAGGAAAACGAATGAAAAAATATGTTGTAAGTGTAATGGATTTTGAAGGTGGAGAAATAGATTTAGTAGTAGAAGGAATATATAAAAATTTATGTTTAGCTTTTAATAGTATGGGTAAAGTTGAAGAAGAACTACTTGAAAACGCAAAATATAATGGGAAAACAAAAATAAAGGTTGAGCATAAATTTGATAATAAATATAAAGTTGAAAATATTATTATCAAAAGCGGAGATGAAGCGTTATATCAAATAAATTTAAGTGAAACTTTTGAATAAAATAAAGGTACAAATTTTTTATAAAGGAAATGAGAGTATGGGAAGTTTAAACGATTGGATAAAATTTCAACGAGCAGAGGCAAAGGATGTAAGTCTTTTAATAGAAGAAAAAGTTGAAAAAGAAATGTATAAGGATTGCAAATGCAATAATTGTGTTTGGGCATATAAAGAAGCTCATTATTGTCCATTAGGCAGGTGTATAAATGAAACAACTAGAAGACGATAAAATTTGCAAATATTGTATGGGATGTAATCAATTAGAAAATGAGAATTTTGACGGTGTAATTAAATGCGATTATTTCATGACTGGTAGAGATAATTGGTATCAGAATTACATAAGAGCAATAAATGAAAGGAAGAATAATAATGGATAAAATAATGAATTTATTATTTGGGTATTGGTATCGAGCACCATTACTATTTAGTACATTTGACTGGGCTATGTGTATAGGGCAATTAGCACTATTAAAATGGTGCATAGATACATTGAAAGGAGATAAAAATGGCAAAAGAAAAATTAACAAAAACAGATAAAGTAAAGATAGAAACAAGAAAAGATTTTTTAAGATTTGCAACTAAGAGAGTTAGCGATGTTGAAGTTGGAGATTATGATCAAGAAGAGTTTGAAGTATTCAGACAAGAAATTAATGAAATAACAGATTTTTTAAGAAACAAAGATAAATATCTACAACTAATGGAAGAGCATAAGCATGGAAAAAATAATAATATCAGCAAGTATTTTAATCTTGACAAATAAATACGAATGAGGAGGAAATGTATATGGGTGTCATAATAGCATTTATAGTTGGAGGAATAGCAGGAATTATATTAATGTGTTTAGTAAGCGTTAATAAAATAGATGCTGTAACAGTAGTTAAAAAGTTTGAAAGTGCGATTGAGCATGAGAGAGTTGCAGCGATTAAAGAAAAGAAAAATAAAGATTACATAGATGGAATGACAAGAATAATAATGTTGTTTAGGAACTTTTTTAGTGAAGAATTGGAGGACAAACAATGAGTGAAGAAGAAAAGAAAGCATTAGAACTTATAAAAATAAATAATAAACATAGATATTGTGATAAGGATGACGTCGATTTTTTATTAAATCTAATAGAAAAACAACAAAAAGAATTAGAGCAAGAGAAAGAAAAGAATAAAGAATTAGAAAAATATAAAACATATTATGAAGAAATGGAAGAAGTAAATAAAAAGTTTATAGCAGTAGACAAAATAAAAGAAAAAATAGAAGAAACAAACAGCGAAAAATTAAATTATAGTGAAGATGAATATTATTTAGAAAATGAAGTTAAAGGTTATGCAATTGATAAATTAAAAGAATTATTGGAGGAAAAATAAAATGTATTATTGTTTTTTTGAACAAAGTGGAACGTTTAAAAACGAATTTAAAAAATTAGGATATGAAGCGTTAGATTATGATATACAAAACGAATTTGGAGAGACAGATAAAACTATTGATTTGTTTGAAGAGATACAACTAGCGTATTTAGAAAGCCCAAGTATATTTGACAATATAAATAAAAACGATACTATAATAGCTTTTTTCCCTTGTGTAAGGTTTGAAGATCAAATACAAATGGCATTTAGAGGGACACAATATCAACAGAAATACTGGAGTATGGAACAAAAGTTGGAATATGACTTAAAATTACATAAAGAACTAACAGAGTTATATGAAGTTATAACGAAATTAGCAATAGTATGCTTGAGAAAAGAAATACCATTGATTATAGAAAATCCATATAGTACTACACATTATTTAACTAAATATTGGGCTATTCCATCAACAGTAATAGATAAAGATAGAACTACAAGGGGAGACTTTTATCAAAAGCCTACGCAATATTGGTTTATTGGTTGTACTCCTAAATATAATATGATACTAGAACCTCAGGTTTTATATATGTCAAAAGCAATAACAAAAGTTTCAAATAAAACAGAGAGAAGTTTAATTTCAAAAGAATATGCAAATAGATTTATTAGAGAATTTATTATTTAAGGAGGGTATAAATGGAATTAGAAGAAGCTATAAGTAAATTAAAATATGAATTAGATAAAAGTAAAATTGTTAAAAAGTATCAGGGCAAACCAGAAGAACTTTTTGATGATTTAGATGAATATATAAAATCTATCGAAACAGTATTAAACCACTTAACAAAGGAAGATAAGATGATAGAGTTGATGGCAAAAAAAATAACAACGACACATTATATCAGTTTAAGCAAACAACGGAGATACTAAAGGTATTATAGAATATTTTGAAAAGAAAGCAGAGGAATAAATTATGGAAGAAAAATTAAATATGATATATGCAAAATTATTAGATTTGGAGATTGCATTTAAACAGGTAAATTTTGAAAAAGAATTAAAAGAAAAAGAAAGAGAACGAAAAGAAATAGACTACAGAATTGAAGATTTAAAATACATAAGAGAAAAAGAATTGGAAAATAAGGCGGAGATGTTAAATACATTTAGATATATTGGTGAACAGATGAAGGAGAGTGAATAAATGAAAGAAATAAAAGTTGGAGAGTATGTAAGAACACGAGGAGGAGGAATATACAAAATAACAAATATTATTCCTTATTACGAAAATGATAAGTTAGATTATGATGAACAAATAGTAGAATTTGACCAGCAATTTTCTAATTGGAAAATATGGCAAGTAATATCTTTTATAGTAAAACATAGTTTTGACATAAAAGACTTAGTACAAGCAGGAGATATAATTTTATACAATGTAAATAGCAAAATGACAGATATAGAAATAGTCAAAGAACATATTGATGCAAGGACACAAGAAAAGACATTAAGAGTAGGGTTGTGGTCTTTAGAACAAGTTAAAATTAAAGAAATTTTGACAAAAGAACAATTCGATTCAAGAAAATATATAGTAGGAGATGAGAGTAATGTATGTAATTAGTGTTAAAACAACAATTGGATG